>JGI24021J15306_10000787_pt1 | contig 27437 bp, 16 predicted proteins | sample Ectturendosymbi1_FD_15306 | JGI IMG/M metagenome (IMG submission 15306) | reverse complement strand
AAAGAAAGAAAAAAGCTGATGAAAAATGTGAAGGTCTCATGAATAGATCTGTTGCTGTTGTAGTGCGTGTTACTGGTGAACCTACAGAGGAGAATGCAGCTTCAAGCACCCAAGTTGTTCATAGCAGCAATGTTTGTCTAGTGCATAATCAGACGTGCCATGCACAAAAACTCAAGTAAAAATGAAGTTGATAAATGCATGCTTCAAAGCATTCATATTTTTATCCAAGGATTTCTTTTCTATGTCTCTGAGTTGAAAAGATCAGACAAATTTCGCATTTCTTTTGATGTTGTACCTTTGCAAACATTTGCATCAGAAAATAAGACAACATGCAATTGTTATAGCAGTGACCACACTCATCTTTTAATTTTTTAGTACATTTTCTTCTTAGTTCACAAAGTATTCTTGTATTACTGCTGTTGTGCTGCAAAAACTGTTAATAATTAATCAAGACAACATTTATGCTTCTTATCAGGTAGCAGAAATGGCATTTTTTGAGTATTATAAGTACTCATTTTTTTCTACAGATAGTTCAGGTATCTTAGGTGGTTTAAATTTAGACCATGCTTGAGGTCACAGGTTATTTGAAGCTTGACGAGTAAATGACTGGTTTGAGGTAGAATTGCTAGGTGATATTAAAGTTTTTTTTGCCTGCTCTTAGCCAGTGTAACTTGAACCATTTTTTTCTTAGGGCAGGTTTAATCAATTGTGCAGGCTGCTTGCTGTAGTTGAAATGTTTGCGAAAGGGCATATGATGAATTATTTCCTACTTTTCCACATTTTTCAAACAACTTGTGTCGATGCAAGATGAGGGAAGCTTTGACTCATCCAGCCTCAAAGTTTTCCAAAACAAGTCTCAGGTTTGATGCTTTTGTATGCTATGTTCTTGTAGTTAAAAGCATTTTTGAAAGGAGTAAAGTGTGCAATTTTCAAATGGGAACTTTGTAGTTTATTGATGGTAAATGTAGAGAAATGGGGCGCGAAAATAAAGAAGTGGGGGAGATGCCAACTTCCTATCACCTAACTGTCATGTGTTGCCAGCCCTGTCTTCCCAACTTTCAGTATTTTAAAGTTGTGTATCATGAACACCTTTTGCATTTTCTCCCTCTGCTATGTCAGTCATGCCGTAGTCTTAGAAACGTATCCTTGGGTGGTCGTATCTTAGGCTTGATCAAAAGCTCTTATCACGGTTGGCTGAGTATGATGATGTCATCAGAGGGCCTCCTTTTTAGTCTTGCCTCGGGTCCCCCCAGCCTTAATCCCACCACTGATTACTATGATGTTGCGACCTCCAAACGTGCATTTTTACATCTTCTTACCGCAAAATTTCCATGTGTTGAGATGAATATGGATAGCAAGCAATCATTGTAAACGATCAAAGAGATGGTTTTAAGTAACTTGGCCGCCTTTGCATGTTGGTTTTATCATAGTACTGCACCCAATCTTATTTTGTCGATTAAGATGTTTGTCAGTGTCCAGTGCTACTCAAAACAACTCTAATTTTTAGTGAGTAGCGCGTATGCGATCAAACGTGTCGAATGAGAAAGCTGAACACCAGCTTAAGAGAAAAAAGTGCTAAATCGACTTTTCAATAATGCTCATGCTCTTCAGAAAAATCTTCAGACAGTTATGTCACAAAATTATTCAATGCCACAAACTGCTCATAATAATGAAACTAAAAAATATTGCAAGACAGTTGCTGGTTGGTCTAATTGTCAAGACGTGTATATCTGAAATCCCTCGATACTGGATCGGCGTAAAACAGTTTATTTGAAAGTGCTTTCTTAATGCCAGTTTATAAGAAATTAATAGACAATTATTTGGCTAATTCTGGTTTATCTCTAGTGAATATGTTTACATCAGAATATATGTGACCTATAATTTTTTTTAATTACTGTTATGTGAAAGATAAAATAATTATAAAAAAGATTGATAACGATATTCCTTAGTAAAACCTACCTTGCGTATCGAAATATCATCATTCTTTCAAAAAAATTAACCAGAGCGTTTCAGGCAACACACACCAACACAAAACCAAGTCTGAATGCTCGCTAAAAAAACATCTTCGCCAAATCTAGTACGCATTAAAATCTTCTTACTTTCAATTAATTGCTTTGTGTGGTGGTCTCGTTTTATGAACTGAGCAATTTGTTGGACAACAACATTAACGCTTTCGGTAACTCTAATGCATTCAGGCAAAGATATCTCTTAAATAATTTAATCAGGTTTGGGATATTTGCAACGCAAGATACTGAATAATTTCTACAAAATCTAATAACAACACAAAACCCGCTTCACTGACACTGAGAACGAAGATTAATTACAATTTGATTACGAACAGAGATACCGGAGAACGGGGAGATGGCGGGGCATTGCCTTTCAAAAGGGGGGAAATGAGGGCAGAGGCGCCTTTTCATAACAGCATCTTAGGTAATTTCATGGTTTATCAATATCGACTTGAAACAAATTTAGTGCAGCTATTCGCGGACCCATAAAAATTCAGAATCTCTTTCACGTTATTTTTTGAGGTCAAAATTGTTGATGAACAGAAGCAAACATGATTGGTAACCATTTTTGTTTTTGATAAGTTTCCATTGCCCTCAACTCTTGTACTGCCCCACCCCTGCCCTACCGCTGCTCCGGCGCCCGTAATTGCAAATATGTTAATTTCAATTAAAAAAACTCAAATATTAGCAATACAAAATGTCAATCATTTCAACCCAAAAACTCATACTTCAACCCGAAAAACGAAACCTCCTCTAATAAAAGTAAAAGAGAAATATCATACCAAAACACCATTAGGTTATCAAAAAGCAGTTTTGATTAACTGAAAATTTTTTCTGCTTAAAATCTATCCAGGTAGTTATATCAAAAAGTCAACTTATTCTTACCTTTTGTTTTCAAATTATTTCGCTTGGACGGATAAAAAGAAAAAACAGCAAAAGTTGTAAGCACTAGCAACGTAAAAGTTGCCAGAAACAACACCTTTCCTTTTCTGTAGTCAAAAATCATTTGCTTTTGCTTTGGAATCCTGCAAAGTAAGCGATTTCCTCATAAATGGTGTTGCAGTCCCCACAGGCTAGACCTAGGGCTTGGACATTAAAAAAGGAAAAGCCTGATTAGGCTTATCCACCTAACTGATTTTGCTGTTTGACTCTAATATCAGTTCAGGAACTTTCTAAATTTACAGGCATTGGCAGATTTGGCCACTGAAAATTTTAATTGCGTTATTGTTGGATAGCCACAAAACGAAACGATAGCTGTGGATTGCTGTTAATACGGCAAAGCCACATATGACATTTCTGATGCGGAATATATCTTTTTCACAGCGTAAAGGACCGATGTTATTACTGGCAAAATTTGCTTGCTTTACAGGTTCCCTGGCTATTCTTGCCACGAAACTTTTGCAGTGAGTGCAGTATTTTCGGTTTTCCCTGCCCAATTGCACATAAAGCGACAATTACAGCCTCAGATTTTTACCCACATAAGACTACTCGTCGACAAGGCACACCTTAAAATTATATTTGTACGACCAGCATTGAACTTTTTACAGCCATGGTTTCCTGCACAAAGCATGTTAAAACAGATTTGTGCTTGCATGAAGGTTAATCATTTACTCAGCGTGAAAGCAACATGTGGTTGTGTTTGCTTAGCGAGCCGTGATGGCGCTAATTAACCCAATGCACACATTTCACCTTGGCTCCATGCTTTACAAGGTGCTGTTCAAGATACATTTGTATGGACTCAGTAGTGCAGACCAGGGCTGACCAAAAGATTTTTTCGTCCTCGTTTTAACGGGAAATACTTTTCTCAAGCACAGGCGTAATAAAGCTCTCTACGATCTAGGAAAACACTTGTCTAATTATAAAAAAACAAAATTTCTTTCAAGCTAGCCTTTAACCACCTTCACCCCTTGCCCTTTTGCTTGATTTTCATGCTTTCAAAATTGGCAAAGTGAGATTTTTGTAATCCAGTTTAAAATTAGACCCAGCTATTTTTAAAAAACATTTAAATCGACGGTGCATAGCCATCAGCATGGCAACTCCACTACTTCGATTGACTACATGTACTTTATTCAAAACTTGCCTAGCGTCAGCCAAATATCAACATTCATAAAATATTTGTAAAGGACTATTTTTGGTGACCATTTTTTGACAAAAGACCCATTAAAACAGCCAATGCTGATCTGGAAACAGCTTCACCCAGTACTTTTGTTAAATGGAAAATGACTTCCTTTTTTTGTCTAGAGCACATGCACGTGACATAGTTTGTATATTATTTTAGCGATATTCACAAGCATAATGTGAAAAACGGATGCTGAAGTGCTTATTGCTGAAGATCATTGGTATTTGTAGCTTTTGTGGTTTGATTACAGTAGACCTGAATTATCACCTAGGAAAAGAAGGAAATCTCGGACAATCTTTTCCAACACTGACAATCAGTTTGGTTTTCAGTCAGAATACGGGAGTGATCTGCGCATGTTTTTATTTAAGCAGACTGTATCATATTATGCAAAACGCACCCCTGTGTTTGCAGCTGTTTCAGATGCATAAAAGGCAGTGGTTCTCAATCAGGGTTGCGAGAAGCGCTCGTCTTTAACACAGAAATGATTACTATCGTGCAGCTTTTTTTTCTTTTGTAATGGATTACAGACATAAACGCGAGGTTCGTTCAAACCTATGTGCCACGATATTAATTATTTCGCGTTGCTGCAATTTATTCTTCTTATTTGCAAGCTTGTACAGTGACAGTTGTTGCTCAAATGAACTAAATGTTGGCATTGTTTTTGAGACGTGTTAATCACTTTTCTGGACAATTCTAGGATAGTCTGGGCATATGTGCATTGTGCATGTGCGAGTGGATTTTGCATTTCATCATTCATAGAAAATAGCATGAGTTGAATCGATGGTAGAGGAAAAGAGTTATGTGCACTGCCTTTCATACTGCAGTGATTTGTTATCCTTTTGAAAGTGTTTTGTTAATTTGGAGAAACGTGAAGGTCTGCTCTACGTAATTGCGAGTGGAGATCATAATGGAAGTACATAGTGGATGCATTTGCACCAACGGAGATTCACTGCATCTATATTCGCGCACGGATCAGGCAGGGTGACCTCGTTTCACTATTCGAAGTTTGGTCATGCGGTGTGGATAGCACGTTTAGTTAAGTCCAATCTACACTGACGACGAGCCAGGAGTTGCCAGGCGCAAATCTTTGTTTCCTTTATTGCGTCTAGGAGTTGCCGTGCGGAGCCGTGCACGGCGCAAAATTACCCGACGCAGTAAAACAAAGGATTACGCCTGGCAACTCCTGGCTCGTCCTCAGTGTAGATTGGCCTTTAGTCGAGTTTTTGTATCGCTGGCGCACGGACCACATTGGCTGTTTCTGCTGTAGAGCCATCGTCAAAGCATTTTCTGTTGCTGCTAATCAGCAACCTTTTGCAGATAAAGATTTGTGCACTAGGAAATCCGTGAAACTGATCTTCAAAACGGGTGAGAGCCAAACGCCTTGCTTCGGCTTGACAACTTAAAATGTCAGGCACTTTATGTCGCAAGACTAAAAAGCGCCCATACGCCGACTAAGCTGCTTCGCTGTTAGTAGCGTTTTGGGAAAACAGCAAATCTACATGCAGGACGACCTTCATCACAACACAAGCAACCTCTACGCAGGGCAACATCCGAAATCCCTGCAGAAGCTTTTCTGATGTCTGATTATCATCATAACCCTTCATCACGTCGAATAAAAGGAAATGGAATGATGACTACATCAGTTTTGGTTTCACTTACATCGGAAAAAGTGAGGAACTCGCAATATTTTAAAAAACTTGCAAAAGCCTCATAGTGCATGTTCTGTGAAGCTTGTTTCTTCAATGCAAATTAGAAGCCATCCAAGCCGCGCAAGAACACTTCAACAACCGACATGGCCACGCCAATGTTGTGGAACAGGATGAAAAACCTTTGTGAGCTAAAACAGCCCGTTTTGATTCTCGAGCAACCCTTCCAAAATTAGGTTTTGTACCTGTTGACAAATCACTGCTGATGACGTTATGCTAAGTGACGTTTAAAGTAGCAAAGTCTAAGAAACCTCATACTATTGCAGAAGAGCTTATTAAGCCATGTTTATTATGAATGGCTACACTATTCTCGAAAATGAAGCAAGAAGGAAGTTTGAATTAGTGCCGCTACCAAATAATGTTATTCAGAGCCGAATTGCTGATGTGAGTTTAGATATTTTGGAACAAGGTATCTCGCAAATTAAGGTTAGCCCCCTTGAAAATCTCCCGAAACAATGGCGAACGAGATTGCCGATGTTTCGACTTGTAGTCAATTTGAAGCACTGGCGAAGTATGTTCACGATGGCACCATAAAAGAGAACTTCTCTATGAAGAACTGAAAACAACCACCTTTAGAAAAAACGTGCTTCAGTTTGTTAAAGATTTATTTGCAAAATATGATGAGATATTCAGGGTTTGGTTCTGTGTGCTGATGGCGGTCCTGCTAGGCTGGGAAATAAACCTGGGTTTTCTGCACTGATGAAACAGGATAGTCCGCACTTGCAAGGTACACTCACTGTTGCCTTCATCGCCGGGTTTTGCATCAAAATCCTTGCCTCTGAAATCGAAGAAAGTTCTTGATACTTCTGAAAAATCGATCTGGATTAGGGGTCGAGCTTTCAATCACCGCCCCTTTATGTAACTTTGTGAAGATCTTGGAAGTGCAGTGCCGTAGCAGCCCAACTCTGACCCTCCAAAATGCTTGACCCCCTAATGATTATTGACCCCCCTAATGGTGATTTATAAAAAAAGTTATGTTATGCTACATCTCGAGACCGAACGCCCTTCAAAACGAAATATCCTAATTGCAGACCCACTTTTGGCAGAACCAAGCGCGTAGTTAGGCTTTAAGGTTTGGGGGGCAAAATAGATTTTAGGGGCTAAAATTTTTGTTTTTGTCGTATGTTTAAAACAAACTTTTCTGAGCAAAACAAAATTTGGGTGGCACAAAAAGATTTGGGGGTAACTGCCCCGGAATGCCCCCCCTGTGCCTGCGGGCCTAGGCAGAACCTTCCCCAGAAAGTCTTCCATTTGGGGCCCTTCATGTCTGTGCAAGGGGAATAGACATTCTGAAAATTTATATTTAACTTACAACATGAACAGCATTTGCAGATTGTGCAAATTAATTATAAATATTTTCCCGCAAATACCCATGATAGGCTCGTAGTTTCCAACTAAAATTTTTTGAACGAGCTTAATAAAAAGAATTGGGTGGTAAATCATTGTCGTTTAATTGACGGCGATTATTTAGAGATGTCGTGATGAAATGCAAATGTAAAAAAAATTTGCAGGAAATCAGAATCAATCATATCGTTCAGTTATGAAAACATTATTACCGAAGGAGCAAACATGAGGCCGGGCAAAGCATGTGCGCCGCGATGAACGTTTTCTTTCATTAGCGCAAATTGACAAAACTTTACCATGAGCTGAAATATGCTTGTAAAGCGTGCGCGTTGGGCTTTTTTTGGCCGAAATACGCATGCATAAACCTTACTCATGTCTGGACTGTTAATCTCCTGATGCATGGCACATGTTTAAATTAATAACATTTTGTATCTCAAATCGCCTGTAATGTTAACAAATATAGACTCAGGCATAGACGTGCCGAGGGGCCTTGGAGGCCATTCACCCCACAAAAGTTGGAACATACAGCCATTTTGTGCTCTGAGAAGCGGTATCTCAAACAAAATAGTGTTATTAGCCTAAAATCAAACATTTTGGCCCAACCCACATAAGTAGGCTACTTTGCTTTCAAAGGGGCTCCCAACAGCAGTAATGTGTAAATAATTGGTTTTAAAAAGGGCCCAAAGTAGCTGTAATGCATAAGCACTTTTCTTTCAAAGGGCCCCCCCAACTTCATTGATTTCTACTGCTTCATATTTCAATTTGGGGATCTAAGCTTTCTCTGGGGGGCTAAGTGGTTATGGGACTGAATTTTGGTGACAGCGTGGCCCCCCAATTGGGGTGTGTGAAGTGAGGCTGATACGGCTCAGTGGAAGTGAACATAGAGTTTTACTTTTCCACGCAGAAGTCCGCTGGCTCTCGCGTTGGAGAATTTTAAGCTACTTCTTCGAACTGCAAAAACAAATCAGTCTTTCTGAAGAAGCGTCACTGTGATTTGCTTGAGGAGCTAGAATAACAAGATTTCAACCAAGCCTCTCAGTGACATATCACTTGTATGAATGATCTAAGTTTATCACTTTAAGCAAACTCATGTACAAACGTACCAACTCTCAGCTACCGGCTACATTTAACAATCACAATGTTTTAAACTCATTACAGATCTACATTCGTATAATATGAGACAAACTAATACTCGACAATTTTCTTTACCAAAAGCACGTTCAAACTCAGGTGCGAGAATCTTAAAGTACAGTGCAATAGAACTCTGGTCAAAAATTCCATTAGAAATAAAAAATAAACCGTGTTTGACGCTTTTCACAGCGGAATATAAAAGAAATGTGTTATTTGGGTACTAGAAACATTTTTTTTCCTTTAACTGTCGCATTTCATTTACTCCTGATGATGGCTTACGCATAAGCCGAAACGTCGAATAAAACAATGTTTTCGATGATTGTGGCTGTTTTATTTGTGATAAGAAACATTTTTGTTTTCTTTTTGTTGGTGTGTATAAACCAGGTGCATTGATTTAATTATTTAACGCTGCTACTAATAGTCGAACTATGTGGTATTGTTGTTAAATCTTACTCTCTTTGGTTTCTGTTGCGTTCATTAAAATAGTTGCCTTAAACTCTTGTATAAAGTAGTGGGATGTCTTTAGTCTCCAACCGCGAAATGAATAATGTGTCTGCCGAACTGTAAACTAATTTCCGTTCCCATGCATGATTCATCACATCGACTGAGATTTCATTTCCCAAATACATGTTTGGTCGCCTTGTTCTCAACCTGCTTAAATTTTGTGACACCATTGCAGTGCTGCACTAGTTCATAATGTTGACGCATTACGTCTCTAGCCGTCACAAATATTTACAAAATATGAGCAAACAGCAAAATTTCTAAGTGGAAACGTTAAACCAACCTTATGGTGGCTTGATCTTGCCTGCAACGCATATTGCTTCCATAAACAATATAACCGCGTTGCGCATATTAAACTTTAGAGTATACTCAGAGCAACAAACCTTTACTTACTGCTACAAGCTGTTCCCTTTACACTGTAAGTAGCTTCGCCCTCGGGATTTCTGCATCCTAAATGATCCCTGGTCCTTCGCAGCCTCCCACTGCCTCATGTATTTCATAAAGCGGTCTAGATGGAAGTCATCGCAGCACTATATTATAACAACCGTGAATGATGCAATTCTTGAGTGTCCTTTATGCCTGCGTTTCGTCAAAGTAATTGTGTTAGTGCCATCAAGCGTATGCTTTTCTACTATTGCCACGCAGTGGTGTAGAAGGCGGGGTGCAGGGGTGCAAACGTACCCACAAAAGTTTTGATTTGTCTAAAAACCGGACGAAATCCCTGAACATCTGGGCGAAATCCTTGAAAATCTGGGCTAAATCCCTAAAAAACTGGGAAAAATCCTGAATATCTGGGATAAATCCCTGAAAATCCGGGCAAAACCTGGCGCCCAATGTTTGATTTGAAAAAACGGCGCCCAACGTATGCAGAAAAACACATGACGACCTTTTTTTGGACGTCACACTAAAAACGGTCTTCATGATGTTTGTGGGAGAAAATTTGTAGGCAAGAGTCGCACAAAAACTTTTCGGGCATGTTTGAGGAAATTCGGTCAAAAATCCTTCCCATCCTCAAAAAGTTTCCTGCTCGTTCACCTGTGCCACTGTGTATCTATTTTCGTGTTCTTTCACGTTTTTGTGTGTTTCTTATTACTGCCATGCATGCTACAGCGTTGCGTGTGGGACTGAAGACGTTATACAATACAATCTTGCGTTATGTTTCAAGGCGAAAATATACCAATATTGAATTTCTATGAAAAACTAAATGCGTTCAAAGGTAAGTTGTCTCTGTTGTGTCGACGAGTCAAAAGAGGGAATTATTAGAATTTTCCATCATTTGAAGAAACAGTCGATGACAATGAATCTTCGAGTTTGATTCCCAGAGGTTGTAAAGAAATTGTGGCTCATTTGGAAATGCTGTCGACATCATTTGACAAATATTATGAAATCTTCGGACGAATGGATTGTGAATCCATGCTCCTTCAATTTGGATAAAATGTGAGATGATGGAGAGCTGAAAGATCTTAAAGAACTGTGTTCTAATCGTGCCCTTGAAATGCGATTTGTGAGTAAAACTTTAAAAGAGTATTGGTGCTCGAGTGTGGTTGTGTTTCCAAGACTTTGTGAAACTGCACTAGCCATGAGCATTCCATTTGTGACAACATGCCTATGCGAGTCAGGATTTAGCACTCTTTTGTCAATTAAGACGAAATCTAGAAATTGCTTGAATGCACAGGTAGAAATGCGTGTTGCTATCAGCAACAAGCTCCACTTTGATCATAAGAAAGAAACAGGAAAAGTGCCACTGAACTGAAACACATTAGAAAATGTTTGGAATTCTGGTCAAAAATTCCATTAGAAATAAAAAATAAACCGTGTTTGACACTTTTTACAGCGGAATATAAAAGAAATGTGTTATTCGCGTACCAGAAATATTTTTGGTTTCTTTTTTGTTGATGTACATTAACAAGGTGCATTGACTTAATTTTTTAACGACGCTATAAAATGGCCAAATCTTCAGGTATCGCTGTTATATCTTATTCCGTTTGGTTTTTGTTGCGTTCATTAAAATCGGTTGCCTCAAACTCTTGTATAAAGTATTGGGATGCTTTTAGCCTTCAAGCGCAAAGCGAATAATGTACTGTATCCACCGAATAGTGAACTAATTTCCGTTCCCATGCATGATGCATCACATCGACTGAGATTTCATTTCCCAAATACATGACTGGCCTCCTTGTTCTCAACCTGCTTAAATTTTGTGACACCATTCTAGTGCTCCACTAGTTCATAACAGTTGTGGTATTCCCACGGCCTCCGAAAATTTTACCAGGGGGTACGAAGACTAATACCGGTCCCTCTATCTTCTCGGGCCCTCGTCAAAACTCGTATAGCTTGTTTGTATAGCAATCAGAATCAGCTGTCATGCTAACGTCTACAACAAGAATAATTGTCATACTGGCAACTGTTTTATACTGAGAGAGTGCTTACTTTCATCTCCCCGGGCCCCAATAACTACCGGGAGCGAGTACGATGTACCTTTTTCACCCCCATCTCGTAGGCCCTGGGAATCTCCTCTTTAACCATCACACATATTTTTAAAATATGTTTAAAACAGACAATGTTTGATGTGGCACCGTTAAATCAATTTCTTATGGTGGCTTGATTTACCTGCAACACATTTTGCTTTCATGAACCACATGACCGCATTGTGCATATTAAACCTTATACTCAGAGCAATAGACTTTTACTTACTAATATAAAATGTTACTTTACACTATAAGTAGGTTCGCCCTGTGGAGATCTGCAGCCTAAATGACCTCTGGTCTTTCGTAGCCTCCCACTCCCCCATGCATTTTATAAATCGGTCTAGTTGAAAGTCATCGCAGCATTACATCATAATAACCGTGATGGCGCTATCCATTCATCTGTTCATGTGATCTTTTCTAATATCTCATATATATGCTTGTGTATCATCAAAATAATTGTGCTAGCGCCATCAAGCATATGCTTTCTACTATCACCACATAACTATCTTCGTGTTCTTTCATGTATTTGTGTGTTACTTGTTGCTGCCATGCATGCTTGACCACAACCAAAATCTATTTTATACGAAATTACTTAACACCACGTACGTACGTGTGTAGCAAGATTACTGTAGAGTTGATATAAGAACCAGACCATGCAAGTCAATTGGGCAACTTGCTTTCAGACCCCTTCACTGTGACCAATGGTGTAAGACAAAAGGCGTTCTCAGACAATATCAGAGCCGCAACCAGCTAATATTTTCGGGGAGGGAAAAGTGATTGTAACTTGATGTTCTACCTAAAAACTAAACGTGGTTTTGAAAATTTTGGTCGAGCAATTTCCCGGTTGCCCCCCTCCCTGACTGTGGGCCTGGTTCATATATATTTGCCATTTACCTTGATGAGCTCTCAGTTCTATTGGGTTCGGCCATAAAGGGATGCACTCTAGGAAAATGGTTGTTGTTAACCACCTGATGGCAGTTGATGATATATGTTTGGTCTTATAGCATCAGTGATGGTCTTCAACCTTCTGAATGTTTGCTGTGATTTTGCTGCTGAACTTTAAATTTGTGCTTAATTGTAAAATGACCGTCGGTATATTTTCCCCTAAAAATTTAAGTAGTGTCTTCACCAGTTGTCTACCTGAATGGCGTAGGTGTTAAGTTTTCTGAACAAGTCAAATGTCTCGGTGTTCTATTTCGTGCCTCACTTAGGGATGGCAATGACATTCAGAGACAACTAAAAACACTTTATTGTGCGGCAAACAAACCCAAAGGCACATTTGCTTAGAGCTCTACTGCAGTTAAAAACCCTGTTCCGTGCCTAATGTATACCGATGTACGCTTTCCAACTCCAATTTGCCTACAACAACGCCTGTCATAGTGTACATTACATCACAAAGAATGTAAGTGTTCGTCCACATCTATAGTTATACATATCTTCAGAACATTTGATGCCTCCACAAGAAACAATGTGTACGCTTTTGTTCGACGATGTTTATTTTCATCAAACTTTTATGTTCACTCGCTTCTATTGTATGATGCCCTTTGCAAATCCCCGTTTTTCCACCAATATGTAACGCTTCTGTATGAGAATGACCGACGCAGTAGTTACTGGTGCGTTGTTTCAATGTCTGTTCATCCTCAGTGTTGTCTGTGCGCATCACCTAACTCCAACAGCTACCTTGCGATGTGTTGTGTCTAAGCAATTTGTATCCTTGTTTTGTTTAACTTACCCGTGTGATATGGACTATGCGTTTGAACCAAACCAATAATTTAAAAAATTTCTCTTGAGCCTGGTGGTGTACACAAAATGAAACCAATGCTGATGTCTATTCCCACTGCTTTGCTTCTTTACTCGCGATTAGAAGACCTCATAAGCAGTGGAGATTCCGAAATTCATACTTCCCTTGAGGTCTTCTTTGATGAATACCGTAAAGTATCAGCCGCGGAAAGGAAGTAACTAGTTTGATAAGATTCGCAATGCCAGCCGCACGTAAAAGAAGCCACGCTTTTCTTCCATTCTGGCTCGAACGAGGTTTCGCGTCTGTCAGTTGGGAGGTGGACCGTGCAAGAGCGGCAACAAGCAACGAAATCCGTGAGAGTGCGAACCACTGGCTAGCAATGCGTCATGGGAAAAACACATCTCACACTTCGCACACTTCCATCGAATGCTGGCTGGCAAAACTTCCGAGGCATGCTCGTAGCCAGCACTTTCGAGCAGGAGCCCCTCCGTGTGGCCTTGTCTTCTTCAGCCTGAAACTGGCGAGTCGATGTGAGCGAGTTCAGGCGCACGCGCACTGTGTTTGCGTTGCAAAAAGACACGACCATAAATGTATAAGTTTACTGTGTGCAGTAATATAAACCAGAACATCATTGAAAGCGGATGTGTAAGATCATTGCGATTGCCCTTTGACGTCACTCTAGAGGTGCGATAATGGTTTATTCGGAAAAGTCTAATTGCCTGCAGTTATTTGCATGACGTTTTCGCGGAGGCACAAACCAACCGACTGCAGTGCACTGAGTAACACTTTTTTCATCAGAACTTTAGATCAATAAAACAATTTTAACGCATTTATGAAAATGTATCTCCACTCACAAGATGTCAAAAGTAGTTTTTGGTTACCTTGGTACCCGAAACATACTGTAGTCAAGTCCTGGTTGTGAAAAATTTTCAGCAGACGTTTCTGCTTTCCCATATGTCAAATTTTATCGACGTCGACGTCAATAAATGCAGTTTATTCATTTGTTGAAAATTTCCCGGTTTTGTACTTTAAACTGCATGTGTCTAGAGGTCTCTTTTTTTAGGAAGATGTTTCTATTTGTTTTTTTATTAAAATCGTGGTCATTTGCAGAAAAATTCCCTCACCATACATTTATTCACGCTGAAATAATTTAAAAAAAAACTTCGTTTGCTGAAGGATATATACATCATAAGATTACGGTTCATTTCTGAGTAAAGCATCTTATGGTCCAAGTCAAGCACACAACTATTAATGACAATAAAAACCATTACGCTTTCAAGCGCAGTGAATTATTTTCTTTGCTTTGTTAGATTTTGATATTTCTATAAAATGTTTCAATACCTTTTAGTAGTACGTTTCCTCCAAATACCCAAGATGTGGTTATCTAAACCACCTGGAAATTGATGCAGCTTTAATCAAAATATATCACTTAATTGCTTTCCTCTTTTTTGTCAAGCGAAAGTGGAGTAAATGTTTTTGAAATGTTTGCCTGGAAACCTTTTTCAGTGCCTAAACCTCAAACGAAACCAGAAGACTGACATTATGTAGGTAAGAGCGTCCCCGCAGTGGTGTTCAAAAAGCAGCAATGAATAGCACCTGCAGGTCAGAAAGTTTTAGAAACTTTTTTCCAGATTAAAAATTAAATAACGAGGAATAACTTAGTACGAGCTATGTTAGATCCATTTCGTATAAAAAAACAAAAACTGCCCAAGAATCTTCTCCCGATTTGCTTGATTTGTTTCATAACCTTGTCCCAATAATATGAAAATATTTGATATCGGGAAAATGAAAGTATTTAAGTGGCCTTGCAAATTCTTGCATCTTCTAGCTCCTTTAATCGTCCATGTGGAAAACGACTGTATCTCCATTCACTCGCATGAACATATCTCCAGGTTAGAACCATTTTTCACTGTCCAAAAGCGGAAAGGTTTCACAACTCAACAAGCGCTACGAATGTCCGAAGTAATTTCGCCCTATTGACAAACTTGAAATAAGTTGGTTCTTGAGGTACGATCAGTAAAATGTTTTATTGATAATGTCTTACTTTAAACTGTCTGCAAAATATGTTTCCTTTTTCTGAAACAGCAGCAAAAGAAGAAGACATCCGATTGAAAACTATGCGAAAGCCCCATCCAATTATTCTTACGTCATTTTGTTTTTAACTTTTGTATAACCGCATGGTGAGCGTCATGGGCGTCGGAAGGATTTTCTCTAAGGGAGGCCACTAGGGGATTTTTTCAAAATTTTTCCAGGGGGAGCCAAAAGTGGTGAAATTTGTTTTTTCCCACTCGAAATCAATAAAATAACCTTTTTTGCTAACATTGTCAAAATCAGGGGGACCTTGGCCCCCTCTGGCCCCCTTCCGACGCCCATGGTGAGCGTGTTGGTTCAAGTTCGCAATATTCTGAGCTCCGTTTGCTACGAGCAATCGCTTAACGAAGCTTAACGTGTTTGGCATATCTATCGGCGTTGAGAGCTTCAGTGAAGAAATCCGATACGTTCCGTTAGAAACCGTGCGCTTAGAGGCTGTTTTCACACAACACTGTGTCGATGTGGGAAAAAGCAGCTACTAATGACACCAGCGCCAAATATCACACTACATGGCGCGCAAGCAGCTGTAAAAACCTGCTCCATAACTGCAAAGAGCAGGCGCGATAATTCATCAATAGAGAGCTTGGCCCCACTTGCGAAGCGAAAATGAACGAACCAAATCGCACTCTGACCCTCAAATTCAAGTAGATTTTCACTTTTTAACGGTTTTTCTAAGACTATCACATTTTATTAAATATTTTTAAGACGAACATCGATGCAAACACTCCATGAACTACTGAACTTGCGACAATAACAAAGCTGGGGGCTCTTTAAATCTACTGATGCGAGGAACAAACCTGAAGAATATAAGAACTCAACATGTCTGACGGTGCTAAGCAGTCTGACACCAATTATTATCCAGCAAGTGAGTTCGCCAGCATCCCCCGCAGTTGAAGGCATAACATGCCTATATGTGTATTTCTCTTGTTCATGTTTATATATTTTTGTCACATAGAAGTATCGTGTGATTGACAAACTTAATAAGGTTGACGGATTTTCGTCTCATAGGGAACTACACTAGTTAAGACTGTTCGCAATTAGTGCTAGATAACTGGCCAAAGGTGACTGTTACGAATTATGGCCGAAAATATAATTTTGCTCTAACAATTACAACAAAACAGCCAGTCGTTGAAGGCAAACATTGGCAGTAACGCAAATTTTTCAATGTTCGAATTAATTGGTTCATCGGTTGCGTGGATAAAGAAAAGTTGTTGATATTATTCGAATCATTTAGGATTGGCCTCCAGTACGTATAGAAAGCATGCTCTGAAAACATTGTCAATCACACTGCGCAATGTTCACGTTTGAGAGCAATCAAATGTTCCGTTAAGCAGCTTCTTCCATAGTACAGTATTCATAACATGCAAAGCACAAAATATTGTGATGAACGCGTAAAGAAAAAGTTACGTCACCCTCTTTTCCTTTTTTATTTAAACACATTAGGTTCAAGTTGTCAAGATACTCGCTCTTTGCACCAGTGACTTCATGGTGTGAAATAATACAATAACTCCTATGTCAACATAACGTTTGAGAAAGCGCTTTCGACGAACGTTACGATGATGATATATGATTTTTGCAGAAAAAGGTTTGTGTGACAAAGTGAACTCGCCGTTTCATTGTTTATCACTGCGCGCTTGCGTACAATATGATCTTTTGCAATAGGCCGCTTGTCAAGGTCAAGAACGAAAACTCTGAGAGACGACATGCTCAAACAACTATGCAACAGCCAAGGAAGTCGGCAAGAGAAAGGCCCTTTTAGCCACCTGTAGCCAACACTTTTCATTCCGCAGTCTCTCATTTATCAAAAGCAAATCAACCCGGTGGAAGTTTTTTCTTACGCGTTGTTGCATATTGTAAACAGCAGGCTATTTCGAAAACGGCCATGAGCGTTAAAGCGCAGCGTCAGGCGCCGTAATTGGACGGCGGTAATTAATTTACAACGTGTGTGTCCGAGAATGCACCCTACGCCTGAGCGGTCGCCTTAAGTTCGAGAGAGGACCGGGCTAAAGGAAACCGATAGATAATGAATTGTTTGCACTACGTTGACTAATGTATCACTTTGGCTAAGCCGTACATTTCGAACCATTGCAGCCCTTGGAGTAAAGTGGATAAACTGTTGAGCTTTTGCTGCTGGTTACTGTAATGACACACAATTGGTTTAGTTGTGGTTGTTTTTTAGCGATTTATGCAGCACACTGGGTGTGGCCAGGAATAGACAACATGCAGCTTGACTTTTGGATGAAATCACAAGTTACTAAAATTGCTTTTCAGACATGTTTGGCCAACAGGTTCATGTCCGTCCGTAAGATACCACTGATAAAAATTAACACTTTTTCAAAATAGATTGTGACACGGATATAGCTGATTGTAAAATATCTTTCATATCCCATGAAACTGATCATTTCATTTCGCACATCCATATTTGATACCCTTAAGAAATATCGGTTGGTTCTAGTCTTTAGCTAAAAGTTGCGCCAAGAAAGCCTTCGGATTACGTTAAACATCAGGGTAAAATTATAAAGATCTTTAAACATAGAAAAGGTCTTGTTATACTTCCTTGAGTATCGACTCGTGCCACTACTGGAAGTCCAACTTTCTTTTCCCTAACTCTACATGATATTAAGCCTGATAAAAGATTAGTTTTCCCGATATTAAAAACTGATCAAAGTTGCTTTCTCATGAACGATTGCTAGTTTGCGTGTTGGTCATTGTTAATGAAATATTTGCATTCAGCTACCTCAAGACTTTTAGTATTAAAGTTTTCTTGAATTGGAGGCCAGTACGCAAATGTTACATACAGCGATTAAAGTGCTGGGCAATGCAGTGGAGCATGACCCAAGCGTCAGAGGCAGCACATGTTTTAACAACTGTCAGGCGAGGCCCACAGTACAGTCGTAGATGATTATGAGTCAGGCACAAAAAGGTGATTTCTTCATACTGCAAAAAGTGCAAGAACCATTGCTATCATGACAATTTAGAAAACGCATAAGATTTTGACAGATTTCAAATAAGTTATTAATTATTTACTGTTTGTATTACATACGTTGTCGTAGAGTTTTTGCTTTCCACAACATAAGCTCAAATATATATTTTTTATTTTTTTAATATCACTTCATGCTAACATCCAATAGGCCCAATTTTTACTGCATGTCTATCATCTAATGACCTCATAGATCTTCTTTAATTTCCGATGTTCATGTGAGATGCGATGTTTCGTAGTTTCATTGTAAAAAAATTCTGGCCCATTTTTGCCGAGATCGTTGTCCTTGTGAAGCTGCTTCACCATCTCAAAGTATTTTACATTGAAAATTTTTCTAGTCAAAGTGTTTAACCCTTTCAAGATCGGATTACCCGAACTAAGTAAACGTGGTGGCGCCCATTACCTTTGGCAAACAGTTCGCAGCTAACAACAACTTTCATTCAAAGACCTATCGGTAAATGATGTTTCACGCAATGTACAGCCTTACGTTTAATTTAAATCTACCGAAACTGTTTGCTTTATGTTTGCAAACAACGTCTTCATTTTTTAGCAATTGGCAAAGCATTTATGGCGTTAAAGACTATGACTTGACTGACCTACCGTGGACAAAACAAAGTATGATGGCACGTCAAAGGCTGTATGCTGCGTAACATTTTAACAGCAGTTGCTTTGCAAATTAAAATGTAGCTTTACTTGCCTTCTGCACAGAGTAAACAATGGAACTTCCCCAAATTTGTGTTATTTACGTCCTGACTAAAGCTTTGACCTACGATTGTTCTAATGAGTGATGCAGGCACTGTACTCTTTACTCAGTGGCATTACATGTCTAAAGTTTCACCGGTTTTCTCTAAATCTCATGCAGTTGCCAACCTTAAATAGCTTTGCTGTGCAAGAAACGTTCTTGCCATCAGGCTGGTAAACGCTTTGCTTGGTGTTCTCGGGACAGGTCATTTGAAAGCTAGAATTCCTTCAGTAACCTAGCAAGCAAAAATACGACTGTCTAACTGCTTATCCTAGGCAAAACTATAGGGACAATCGGTCAAAAGAGTTTTTGAAGTGAAAACTACTGTGCCAAATTCTTTCCGAACACAGGCGAGCATTTTCAAGTACATTAATATATTTTTGCTATTTTGTGCAAATATTTTGCACCTGTTTCATGTTATCTTATATTTCCTGTTAAGATATCTTTTGTCACTGGCTTTTACATATTTCATCTGTTTGATGAAACTCCAACAGATTTCGCTCGAGATTTGAGGGACAGTAGAAAAAAATTTTGCAGCGTTTCACATTTTCTGAAGTGATCAAAGTATTACCAGTATGCACGGCACAACGTTTTAGTTATTGTCTCAATAGCTAGCGATTCACATACTGCGTTTCTATGACTGAAGCCTTATTTCAGAAGGCAAGTCTTCTTTCAGTTCAAATATTACTATCTAATTTTCTACAAAAAATGTATTGAAAGATCCACAGGAAAACTATTCTGATGCCTGCCGTTGATTTGTGTGGTTGATTAGTGATGCAATTAACGCAGTGGCTTAGTAAATTTCGTGAAGCCACGTTACTCACCCAAAAATCCATTTATTTTACTTGGAGAAAACGTGTAAGCCCAGAGTGTCATCATCATATTGCTATGGTTTTGCTTCAACTTCAACAATATAAAAAATAGAAATATATTTCAACTTTGGCCTTGCCAAATTGTTTGGTTTGATGACCACAATACATTTCAGTGTTAGTTTTTCTAACCCTTTAATGGCCACTAGGCTGATGTCAGCATATTTCATGCACCAATTAATTTAAAAACATTCAGTTTTATCCTTGATCGAATTTGAGAATATTTGTTTCAGTCACACGATGGCGTTGGAGATACGTGCTGTTATTATCACCATGTCACTCTCGCTATCATACATACTTTCCATGGCAGACGGCCAACTGTGATGCAAAGCTCAGTGTATCGAATAAACGAGTGTTTCGCCATTATACTCCAACAGAAGTGTTACACCATGTCACCAACTCGTGAAGAGTAACAAGCAGAAAATGAGGTATTAACTGTTAACGGAACACAAGAAGTCACTCACTCCTACGGTAAAAACGCTCAGTAAAAAACATAAAAGAAAGTGAAGCAATTTTTTTCTAAGCGTCACAACTGAGTTACTTTTAGCGCCAGCGCCATTTTAATGGGCATTTCTCTACAGAGAAAGGTATTTGAAATTAGAAATAGGTAATTCCAGCGATAGGTCTGCACAAAGGCGATTCATTCGCATTTTCGTTGAAGATCTTACTGCGCAGCAAGAGCGGTTTTACTTTTCAAAAGTTCACAACCTTTTCAGCCAGACACGCACAAGCAGTAGAATATCACTTTTTGGGAATGTTTTCTCTGTTTTTTCTCTGCGTTAAGGCATTTTTCTTCGTGACAATTCCAGGCATATCGATATTAATAGTAAATTCAAGCTGGTCCACTACAAGACAGACCAAAAATCATAGTTCAGGTTTAGATCAGTGGTTTTCAATCTTTTCGTTGAAGGGAGCCAAATCCTGACCTACGGTTTTGTAAGAGAGCCACACTAAAAAAAATAACACAAGTCCATTGACACGTTTCATTTTATTGCACCAACGAAGTTTGTTTCACAAAATATTAGAGGTGTTATTGAAAGACTGCTAAGAGCCACACAAAGGATATTTGGGTGGCCGCATGCGGCTCTCAGAACCGCGATTGAGAACCGCTGATTTAGATGCTGGACTAAAAACTTGCTTTTGCAACAGCTCAATAGAGTTTTTATATGAATTCTGCTTTATTGTAAATTAAGTAAAGTTAATGTTTATTGGCTACGTGGAAAATCATATTGCACGTTCATGCATACAAACAGCATTATCAAAGCACAAAGCCTGCAACAGTAAACTAGTGCGCAGGAAAAGACAGCATGCCCTTTTGAAACAGTCAACTGATGCTGAAAGTTCACCAGATTGTTGTGGAGAATAAAAATGGGAAGATTGCAAAAAACGTTTTATTTCGAGTTGATCTGTAGCTCTTTATGAGCCTTCATAAAAATGTACAAACATACAAACATGCCATTGACAAGGGTGATTTCTGCTTTCACAAAGTACTTGAAGGCATTTAACCGAAGGTCAAAGTTGTTTCAAAACAGTTATCCGGAGGAATCTGACTTCTGCTGCTGTACTATGTCACTTAAATTCCACTCATCAGAGAATGGATATACGCAGTAAAAGCCTTTAAAAACTGGAATTCACTTACTATATCTTTCATTTATTAAAACTGGTAGGAAACTTTTTCGGTTCGGAAATAGCCATTTGTTTTCATCAGTGACAAACCTATCCAGCGTTTCCTCTCTCAAAATAATATTTTGCAGTCCTTTCTCTTATTGTTGTCAAAAATACGTACCAAATCAATAAACTTTTTTCAACAAAATAGGTGAAGCTAGTGCTGTCTATGTAGCAGCGTTCAGAAAATAAGTAAAAGTCGGATCATTCAAAAAACAGTGTGGTAAATAGGAAAAATATAGCTGAGCTTTTGCCGTAAGCAATGGGAGACACCACGCTGATGAAATGACCACTATTAGTCGCTGTGTAACAACTTTGTATTCATGTCAAACTGATTGAGAAATAAAAACAACACATTTTTTCAAAACTGTGTGACTCACATTTTAACGATTCTGTTGTTTAAACAAATGTACGCATTTTCAACCAAAATTATTCAAAACTGATTTGGTGCAGGCTAAAAATTATTGACCCCTTCAAACAACTAATGACAAATCCAGTATAAAGCGAACAAAAGCACGAACGTACAGCAGGCTGTCAGAATGAGAGCTGCCAGATCCTGTGTGTTTCCTGTTATCGAGAAATATAATTTTTTTAAAAGAACATGCTGGCTTAAATATGTGTTTTCGCTTTGAAAAATAAAGCATACGTGCACGACAAGATAACACTCAGTGGACAAAGTCTTTTTGTAATATCACCCATCACACTTTGGTTTGTTTTTTTCGACCTTTCACATTAATGGGCACTCCATAAGCGTTCACGTTTTATCCAGGCTCACACTGTACCATACGCTTGGAATAAAATGATTTTGCTTTTAACCGCAAAGATTTACCTAACCCTGTTCTGAGCGTTAATCGACAGCTGACCAACTGAGGCTTCTTGTTTCTTCTCTCTGCGCCACACTCGCAACCAAATGTCTATATTTTTATGGAAAATTAGAAACTTTTTGAGTCGTCGCCAAAAACGACTAATCACTAGAAAATTTTTGCATCTGATGGTGATGAACACTCGTGAGAAATATTTTGTGCTTCGCTTTAATTAACTAAATAATTATGCAATGGTGCAGTCTGGGGCCGACGTACAATATTTCATCGTAAATCAGGAACATTTAATATTCATAAACCGTTTTACATACAATGTTTTGGTCTTTGCAAGAAACTGAATGATTTCTGGCGTATATGGTTAGAACACTAAAGAAAAAACAGGTTTTTGTTGAGATTGTCCTAATTTTTATACTGAAAAAAATATGCCAGGTGTAGGTGAGTTGTAAGACTTTTTAGGCATTCAGAAATGGGATAAATTTTCGGTTTTTTCATAACACGCCAGAATATCCCTTTTGCAATAAAATTTATGTTATACATGAGTCTATTCCGGCTTGTTGTACCGATTCCCAAAGCAAGACCCCCTTACGCTCGTATTCAAAAGCAGAAAATATATTTGGCATTATCACTCAGAAATAAAATTGTTACACATTCTAGTCTGAGTCCCAAGTTCAGACAAATTTCACTCTTAACTTTTTTCAGTGCAGAGTGCTCAGCTTTCTAAATTTGGACTAAGAGCCCGATAAACCGCCGCCATCGCAAAAGCAAAATATGGCTCAATGGCGGCAGCGGTTTGTGTTTATGTTTGGCACCGTCGTCGACGACAGGCGGAGACTACAAACGATTCTTGCCGCGTCAAAAAATCACTAAAATCGTTGTAATATCTTGTAAATGCTCTTTTGATGTTTGCCGCTATACAAACAACGTTAACCGAGCATCAGGTTTGGTTGACTGAATTCTATACGGCATCGAAATTTTCCCGAAATGTGACACTGTCAATTGTGCTGCGACTGGTAAATTCCAGCTGCAAAACTGCGTCCTCGTTTCAATTACTTTTATTTATTCACTATTCCTTTTTTGCAAGACTTTTATTTGGGCAATTATGGTGCATACAAAAATTTTACAGGAGCCAGGATAGCTTCATGATAATTTTCATAAAATGAGCGCAATTGGCAGATTCACGAGAACAACAATCCCTGTCAAAGCCTGTTTCGCATCAAGTCGATGGATTACTGATTTTCAGTGAAACAACAAACCAGTTGTTTAATTAAATAGATAACTTCTTAAACAATATTTTTTTTCTTGAAGAAATTCGCATTTTTGTGGCAGTTCGCATTTCATGTTTACTCAAAAACATTCAGTCGTCATAAAATATGTGATAGAGTTGTCAACATACCTCCACAAAATTACAAACCTGCATGTGACTGTCCCAAAAAGATAAGTTGCAAATCTTTTCAAATAGTCATAAATTTGTATTTGCTTCAAGCACAGAGAGAGACAGAGAAAAGTTCGGCATTTTATAGAACAAAACAGTACTTGTGTTTCAGATTTCTTGCTGGCTTCCCAAGTTATTCCATTTTTTGAGAGCTACAAACCAAACTGATCACAAGACCCCGAAATCAGGCAGGCATGTGGTGCTGCAACTGAGCATCGGTTCCCTTCCAATCCGTGCGAATGAACGAAATCCTACAGGTTGAGACAGGTAGCAACGTTTCGAACCTGGATGCAAGACCTACCAAATAAAGGATGAGTTCACAATGCCATGCAATTCATGGTGATTTAATGCATCATTGATTCTCATTACTCTGCCCGTGCACATCATGCAAGCCACGTAGTTAGTAATATCATGATCCCCGTGCCACCATACTGTTTCACTACGTTACTGCCACATATACGCCTGTTATTTAAAAATATACTATTCTTCTATGAAAAACTTTTAGCTATTGTGGTTACTTAGTTATCGATTTTTCTTTTGCATTTCACCTCGAACATCTAAAATTACCTAAATTTTTGTGCTTTTGGCATAGCCGTAGCGGAACAAAATGTTTGAAGGATTGCGAATCATATTTTCCGAAGAAGGAAGTACTAAATGAGCAAAAAGACGAAAATTTACATTAGCGTCTTCTAACACGCTAAACGGGTTCGGAATCAAGGCTTGAGAGGACATACAAATATCACATCACCTTTTCAAGGGTATACACAAGATTGAGTTGAACCTTTATTCAGTTGCAAACAACAAAAAATGTTTGCAATTAACATTGTGTAGCCACTGCTTTGGATCCCATTTGACCCCAAAAATATCATAATTGAATATTTTTTCATGAATGTGATAAAAGTGTGAATATATCACCTGTATATGAAAATTTCAAAATAAAAAAATTGCCCGATTTTTACTAACTTTTGCTCGATTTTTCACTAACTGGTAGGATGTGGGGGTGGGACGGCACTCCCTGCACGCCCAGCTCCTATGACTATGGCTTTTGATGTCCTTGAACCAAAGGTATGAATTTCTAAGGCTTTTCATATAATCTCTCTGGAAATTAGGCACGGCCCTGTGATTTTGCTATCAGTTCACCATTAAAAAATTGGCATGCAGTGCGAATTGCTCATCTCGATTAACGTTGCTATCTGAAAAAAATTTGCTATATTCGCAGGCGAAAACAAAACTAGCACATCTTCACTTTCATTATATTTTTTTCATAAGGCAAAAAATCTAGTCGTAGGTTTCGCATTAAATTTGTTTCGACGAAGTTTTGCACTGTCAAACTCAAAGGCACCGAAGACCTTCACGAAGAAAACAATTCGTTGCATGCAAGGTTGAAATGTCAAAGGTGTGAAGGATTTAGAATTTTGTGTGTATATTTACTTTTCGCATTTTTTCTTCCCTGTGCACATCATATTGTTTTCAGCCTGAAAGCACGCTCCATAGATTTTTTTTGTTTTTTTCTTCTGTACCTCATTAATTTGTTTTTGTTCTTTTTTTTCTATATTTTGTTCAAACAGATCAGCCTATTAACCACACCAAATTCCTTCAATTAAATTTGATCCACTCGTCTGTGCACATAGGCATGCTCTTTTCATTTGTACATTTTCTTCACCATGCTCTGTGTTTGCTTGTTTTCCTAATTGTGCTTATTTCACTCAAGTGTTGTTTTACAACACTTCTCAATAACTGAAAAACAGGGTTGGTTGACGAGATGACCACCGTGGCCCCTCACCAATCCTATATGACACAGCACCCCTCTTTGTTTACACTGATCAACCATTGCGTTATTGCATTTTCATTTGCTTTAATGTCCACTATGTCCACTATTGCGGTTGGTTTGCTCAGTGCAATGGCTTCTTGTAGTGCTCCTGTTTGTTGGCTGAGTCATATGAAACAATAAACCATTGTCGAAACCATTGTCCATTGCTATGATGTCATAGAGGTAAAAGCCTCAATCTTCATCATATTTTGTGGTTTATCAAAGTTTTCTTTCAAAACGGACCAAATTGCTGGGTTGAGTGGTCAGTGGGCAACTTGTAGTTGCAAGAGTTACTGGTGAGCTGCTGACGAAAGAGTTTTTAAAAACTTGGCAGCGGTGGGATTCGAACCCACGCCATCGAAATGACTGGTGCCTTAAACCAGCGCCTTAGACCGCTCGGCCACGCTACCGGTAGACACGGCATGACGATCGAGTCTGAGACAAGATTACATATCAAGCACACACATGAAGCGCTTTCAGGGTAAAGCGTGATAGCCTACGGCCGTGTAACATTATCCCCAACAGCGTTTACCAAGTTAAGCAGATTATACCTACTTAGCACCATGTGACTTTAAACATTTTCGGGGAAAGTAACATTATTCACTGCTTAAAATAGGGGTCTTCTTCCGTGATGAAACCTAAGTAGCGTTTCTTTGTAATTTGAAAGCACTTTGTAATTTTTTGCACTTTCATACATACAATGATACCTGGTTTATAATCAAGCCAAGCTGTTGGCCTTGAAGCCTTGCCCACTGTAGTAACAAAGTCATTGCTTCACTATTCTTTTTTGTATGCATTAATACATTTAAATCACTGGTGATACTATATTCCAGGAGTGGCCAAACCTGCTCCATGCATGAGCCGCAAATCGTAAAACGCAAGTTACAAAGAGCCGCAACATAAAAATCTAAAAACACGATTTCATTTGCAATCTACGCTTTGTAGCATCATAATTCTTTTTGGAACGACTTGCAAACGTAATGCTGTACGGCACCTTAGCTGCCACTGTGCCATTCACAATATTTCTACACTTCGCAATAGAAATAAAAAACAAATATATAATTTTTCGGAATGCTTAAAGAGCCGCATGCAAAGGTTCGAAGAGCCGCAGTTTGGCCACCCCTGCTATATTCTTTAGTTCTTTTTATTTTGTTGCGACCCAACTCGCTTGACCTTTTCTACTGCAAGAAAACTCGTATTTTATACCGGACTCCCGCTGTCTGTGTTTCTGATGGTAAGGCGCGTTTCTTCACAAGCCGTGAGGAAATTGACGGTTTACAGATTAACAACAGCATCTTCGCGTGGGTGATGATTTTACTGATTGTGTTTACTCAAGCTCCAAACAATGCTTCAATGTCGCATTTGGTAAACACACAAAAAAGATATGTCAAGTACTTTTCCAATGTTGGTTAGGACTACATCCGTTTTGCACGAAGAAAAACTCAAACTCAAACTTTTGTTACGAACAGAATTTGAGCTTCAGTAGAAATTGAAACTTTTGTATCCTATGCTTGGAATTTAAAAGTACAAATATTGCAAACCTCGTCTGAACATTTACTCTTTCACCAAATGAAATTCCAAGTAAAAATGCAAGTGTGACATTAAAGTGCAGTATAACGACAAGACGAATTATGCTGCATTCTGAAAGCATCGATAAAGAAAAAGTGTTGCTTGCCTTTGATCTATGCTGAACCCTGCACCGCCTGCCTATGAAAAAATCTGTTACCAGTGGCGTACGCAGAAATTTCCGAAGGGGGGCAAGTTTCCTCAGAATCGTGCGACAGCACAAATCAACTTTAGGGGAAGTGCCGAAGGTACGACCATTCTAGGGGGATCCGGGGGCATGCCCCCGGGAAAATTTTGCAAAATTATACCCAAAAGTACGCATTTTTGTGCATTCTGGAAGCAAGTTTTAGACCAGTGATTTTCAACCGGTGTTCCGCGGAAAACTAGTGTTCCGTGAAAGATCATCAGGTGTTCCGCAGGAAATTTGATAAGTTTGACTAGTGTTCCA
>JGI24021J15306_10000785_pt1 | contig 27465 bp, 22 predicted proteins | sample Ectturendosymbi1_FD_15306 | JGI IMG/M metagenome (IMG submission 15306) | reverse complement strand
ACTTTTTACTGCAATTCATAATAATAGGCCAATAGCGTATGGGGGGCCCCACGTGAAATTTCGGGGGGGGCCTCACTTACTCTTGCCACGGCACTGGCCTAACCTAAATGTTAATTATTTCAAAATTACCAAAAGCATTGCGGGCCACACAAAATGCCCTCGCGGGCTGCGTGTTTGAGACCTCTGCCATTGACACTGTTTAGCAACAACAACATTCTTTCTAGATATTTATTTGTTACAATTAAAACTGCAATGTAACAGTTTAATCACAATCGTGTTGAGCGTTACCGTTTTCATCAATGATTTCATATAAACTTTCCATCGAGAAAAAAAACTTGGGTCAAGTAATCACAATCCAACCTGTGCATAATCTAAAAGTGTTACAACTTTCATCTATTTCATCTAATTTTCATCTAATGTTAACTGCCACCATATCCTACTGTAAACGTGAAATCATTCCTCTGCAACGGGTACTCTCAGCAGCAAAATCTAAAAGTAGGAAGGTGGTTTTCATTTTGGAAGCGGTGAGGACATTGACACTGTTATTATTTACAGATAGCTTGCAAACTGTTTCATCGATAAAGCGCATGTAACTAAAATGAAAAAATTGACTTTTTTCTAGTCAATTGGATTTTGGTATTTAAGCACTCATGGATTAAAAAACATTTTCAACCGCTTACGCCAGAATGGCTAGAATCCGCAGTTTCCAAACTTTTTTGAGCGCTACCCCAACCTCAGTTTAGTGAACACGCCTCTAGCAACTCATGAAAAAAAGAAAAAAAATATTGTATCGGTGATTTTTGGCAGTAGCCTAAGTTACTATGTTCGTTTTTGATGTCAGTATTCCACTCTTTTCTCAAGTACCTGTACGCTACAGACAAAGACAAACAGTGATAACGTTGAAAATACACAATTCCGGTTTGGATCGCCTCGGCACGACCCATTTTTTGACCCTTCGTCACCCTTGTTTGGGTTTCGACCGATACTGGGCTAGATTAACTAACAACCCACTGTTGTGTTAAGTTGCGGAAACCTGCAGAGCCGTTGTGAGAATAGATTGTAGCTTCGTTTTCACAAACACACAAACATTTTCACACTTTGTGTAGACTGCGTGGGTGAAACATATGCAAGTTTGTTTAGAGGACATTTGCAACTTTTGCAATGCATGTCATAGTGTTTAATGACACGAAATCCAAACATTTTTGAAACGCGTTGAGGTATTCNAGCCTTTACGTTATCAGCTCCATACGTCAACTAGTCGCTCAAGAATTGGATACGATCCACGCCTTATATATGCGCGCAAGTTTTGTAGACCAACTTCGGGAATCAAAGCAAAGTCTACTCGGCTTCGATTGAACGTGTGTTGGTGTACATCAGAAGCGGATAAATACAAAAACGCAATCACAATGGCAGCCGCAATGACCACAATGACAACTGCACTATTGGCTGCAAAAGGCATACATAACAGATCTAGATTTTCACAAGCGCTATTGCATGAAAGTTTTTCGAGCAAATGGTGGCTATCATCCAAAGTCGAAACTTGGAACTTCACTAAATACAAACTTTAAAATGTTTTCAATTCAACGAAAATGAACTATGTGTTTTCCTGCTCAAATCTTAACATTATATTTAAAAAATTGCCAGAAAAATGCCCCTTTCATGGATGATGCTTCGTAAACAAGGGGCATTAACAAACGTTGAGACTTGGCTGTTGTTTGCCCCGCGCTATCAAAATTCCTGGCTACGTGCCTGTCAGATTATGATTATTTAGATTGCATTGAACTCGTGGTAACAAGCAACAGCGAAATTGAAACTTTATTCAAACCTGAGATGTAAAGGTTGCTTATGTGTGAAGCAAATGCTTATTTTTTGTTAACCCAAAGCAAATTTTCATGCAATTATGTGGAGCCACTTAGCGCAGAAGGCAGGTTGTAGTTGCTGACCAGTAAACAGCCATTCAGGAATACGCTCAGCTGAGAGTTGTAGTTCGTTATCAGCGGATGACAAGTGCTATTGAAACGCTTTTCGCGGCTTGTTCGGCCGCAGATGGAATTTCTTGAACGATAAAGCTGGTTGTGGTGCACGCAAGAGAAGACACACGACGCTCACCTGTACGCACTAGCTAGCTAGGCTCTCGCGAAAGGGTTAGCCGTTTGCGTCCAGCATCTCTTCAAGTGTGGTTTTATGGTTACAAATTAATTAAGATTAGCTTTCCAAAGAACTGAATTGATTTTCGCTTGTGAGGTCGTGCCGCTTTGCCCCGACATGTTTGGAGTAGCTATAGCAACCCCACGCAGCTAATCGAGGTTGCGTTGCGTAACACTACGCCGTCTCTGGTGGCGGTGGTATTGTTGTTGTACCTGAGCAGAAAACCCGACACAATGGAAATAATTAAGTACAATGCCTCTACTGTTCGAATACACAAGACATCAAGCTGTGCCCAACGCGACGTATGGTTTGGCGCAGTCATTCGTTACACCGTCTCCGCCATACTGGTGGAATGCTATGAGGAAAAGCGGACAAGTAACGCGATTCTACTGTAGTCTGCAGAGGCAGGTGCTTACTGGTTTTGGTGAAAATGAAAGCGCAGGATCAGTGCTTTGGCAGGGCCTGCTTTGTGTGGCAAGTTGCTGTGAATGAGTCAAATGTATCTGACCAAGTATTGAGCAGTGTCTAAAATTGGATCGGTTCAGATGTTGGCGGTATTGGTTACTGGGCAGTTTTCTAACATTCTCAGAAAGTCAGCAGAAGACAATTACTTCCTGAAAGTAACTGTGCGTTGTAAGACTGAACCTAAATTCAATATTCTCTTATCGTCGAGCGTTCATAAACATCTGCCTTATTTTATACGCTTATCAGGTTCAACATGACAAAAAGTTTTATTGGAAAGTGAAAAGTATTTTTCAGTCAGACTGCGTTTCCAACAACTTAGAATCAAACAAAGAACACGTTTAACCAAACACGGTTTCAAGTAACAATAGATTTCACCGCGGAGATCACTCCGTTACTAATTTAACCTGATTATTGTTTAGGGGAGGTCTTGAACGTGCTCTCCATTTGTGGTGATTTCGCATACATCACAGTGATTATGTGACGTCGCCTGTCACACACTGAAAGTTCATCAAAATTGTTTTCTACCCAAAAGGTTTGCTGCAGTATTTAAGCGCAGTTGGCCTGCTTCCTTCACACCTAACTTGAGGTCTCGTATCTGGTTAAGTTGGAGTGTGTTGCCAAATCACAGTTGTGGAGTACTCACGACCAGCGCCCACGCTGCACGTGTCTGCTGTAGAACTGCCTGTGTAAGTGAAGATGCAATTGTGATATAACGGTGTTATCGACAGATGAGTATTCGTTGTAAAAATATGCAAAGAAAACAGATCAGTATGTTAGAATTTCACTGAGATACAGCTTAATTGTCTCGAACAAATTGTAGCGTCCGTACAGCTAACAACATTCGCCTTTTGCTCTGGTCCACTCATGATTTCACACGCATCTTCAAACTAATTCACATAGATGCAAAATTTTTTCTAGCTCCATTTAAAGGTCGTGTGGTTGCGACTAGAAGAGAAGATGCAAAAATCTTCAAGGGTTTTAAACAAGCAATTTATGAAAAATCGAACCCGTTGTGCTGAGTTGTCATGGTGGTGTCTTTTTCCCCCATTCAGGAGGCTCTTTTGTCTTCGGGTCGCGGCTCTTTTCACATGGTGAGAAGAGCTTTTGGGGATTGTTGTGAGATTAGCGAAATCATAAAAACTTATGCATTTTTAAAAGTTTACGCTTTTAGACATTTTTACGACCTAAATTGAGTCGGACTGAGGCGAACAGTTACAAAATTTTGGAAGTTTGCTGTTAGCGCTAGTGTCAGAAGAGTTTCTCAAAAGTGAAACTGAGCAGGATGTACCTATACGTAAACACTGTTCCTTACTGAAACATACGTTATGCAGCAATCAAGAGAGTATCAACTTCAGCAATGTAAGAAGCTCGTTCCATTAATGCGGAGTGTAAGTGGTATAGTTGCTGCTTTTGGTGATAAACAACAGTTGGTGCTTTGTGGTTACCTCTTGTACTTTTTTTGCTTCTGTTTAAGATGCATTTTAAGAAGTGATCTGACAAACCTCGTGTATTCTGATATCGCGATCGTTTATTTTCTTAGTTTTAATTGGGCTGATTCTCAGGGTGTAACAAACGGTTGAGGCTGTTCTTTGCATGCGCGTTCATGATGGCATGCCCACTGAAGTCGTAATATCCGAAACCAATCGTTTCACCTGTCCTAGACTTACCTTCAGTGAAATGAACAATGGCTGAAAAAGACAGAATCAAGCAATAGGCCTGCTTTCAAGAGATGTATTGCAAATGCTTAGCTTGTTTTTCGGTTCTGTCCGTATACCTGCGTTTTATGATAGAAAACTTGTTTTAGCTCACTCGTCTCCAAACAATTTGTGCAATTGAGTGGATGCTTGCTTCACATTTTGAAAAAATGTGTTTTCTGCTTTTCCATTACCCTCGATGTTCCGCACGTGTCTGCAGCGACATCACTCAATTTTTTTCAACTGAGAACGAATCGCCGCATACCACATGAACTCATCAGTTAACAAGAATATGGTGAAAACCATTTATGTATCGCATATGCGTTCGTTCTTAAAACGCGTTCTTTCAAAGATAGACCACCCGTGCTTTGAACCATGACTTGCTTAATACCATCCACTCTTTCGTAAACTTGCTAAAACAGATTAATACAAAGGACAACAGCATCAAGTACTGTGCGTATTCAAATACTAAGTGTTTTTGTTTGAGAGAGATTAGGGCAGTGCTTAAATCGGTTTTCGTCTGCGGTTGTGCTTATCTATTCGGACTCGGCGATTCGTTGCGACTCTCCGGCAATGGAGGAAACTAGCGGAGATAAACGTTACGATTTCATATCGGACTATGTGCTGAAAACGCTAAAACTCAAGCTGGACAAATGGCAGAAGTGCGTTGGCGTGGAAGAAAACAAACTTCTAATGCAGGAATTTCTGGACAAAGCAGACAATAACCTGCTGATACTTGCCCTGAATCAGGGTGGCCTGTTGTTGCCCAGCTATGATTTTCCTCCAGCAGGGAAAACAAAAGCCGTGTATTTCATCAAACGTGCGAAAGAGAACGTCACCGGCGAGAACATTCAAACTCAGCTCTTGTTCGGCGACTTGTCTTACGCCCCGCTTGACCAGATGTCAGCACTAGTGGATGATGTGAGTATATTGTCGCGAAACAGTCTGGGCCCATGGTGTTATCACGGTTTCACTGTCAAGTTAAAATGCATCGGAATATCGAGTACAGCTTCTGCAATTCGGGAAAAATAGAGTGCTTGGTTTAGTTTGTCTTTCATCGTTCCAGGGGCTGAAAAAGCATAGTTCGGTAAGAAATTATGCTTGACTGCTATTGGGTTGGAATTATAACAAAATACTATGTTCATGCGTGTAAGATAATGTTTTCCACTGGTGAATCACAATTGTTGATTTATCTTTAGTTATTTGAAACATGCTCTGAACAACTTCGTAAATACAAAAATAAACAACTGGCAGCTGGCATCGTAGATGCTTTCATGTCCTACATTAAATATGGGTTAAGGCAAGTGATGCACTAGTTCCTGCCAGACAATGCGTCTCGGAGGTTTAAGGGCAAAGGTTGTCAAGTGCGTCGTCTTGGTCGGTATTGCGTGGCACAAAAGGCTCCGTTCATGCCGAGGCTTTTACGTGAAAAGGCGTCTAGTCTGCGTCACATTTCGGAGCTTTTATCTTTTCCTCACGGAAAGTTGCTGTCGCAAGATGTTGTGATAAGCGACCTTGCGAAGACTGCGTGTGGTTTTGCGTGCAGTGAGTAAGCCAAAGTTTGTCACAAGGCGAATTTTAAACAAGTGATGATGTTTAACAACTCGCAAAAAAGCAACCTTCGAACTGCTATTTCTTAATAAAAACATATGATTTTTACGCTAATGCAGAACCACATACTTTTTTTCAAGAAACAACTTTTGTTCTCAATTACGAGTAAGTGTTCCCGAGCCACAATCATTTTGAATCTCCTGCAGCAAGTTAGGCAGCATGATAGGCAGTCAACTGTTGCTGTCACCGCCTGGTATGGTACCAAGCTGGGCTCGTTTGGGCTTTTTCACAATAACGTTGAGAAATACATATGAAAAACTGAACTGCTTTTCAACGGCTAATTACCGACACATGGTTGCCTCAAGTTCGCACTATAATGTCTTTTCGAAAAAGAGTTTCTGACGTTTTTCCTGTTGCATTTTCATTTTTGATGAAAGTGGCAAAGACGTAGGTTTTTGAGTTATATGAAGTGCTATGAAAAATATGCTAGCACTACTTCCGTATTAGAGTGCAAGAGCGTAGCGATACAAAACATCAGTCATTTTTGTTTGATTGGAATTCGTGCTTCTAACGAGTTGGTATGGTAGTGATGAAACGTGCGTGAATTTTGCCAGTTTTTTGGTTGCAGTTTATGGGAAGGTCTAAAGCAGGGCTGTCCAACCTTTCCGAATGAAGGGACACAACAGTTTTGCAGGTTGCTTTGCGGGTCAGACAGGCGCGGATTTACCATTAGGCTAAAAAGGCTTAAGCCTAGGGCCCCCATTTCGGGGGCCTCAACATTTTGAGAGTAAGGACAATTTCCATCATTTCTGAAAGCATTATATTTGTATTTTTGTTTTGCTTCAACGCACGTTTTTTGCTATGCCACAAACAAAAGATCTCTGTAAAAGAATGTCCGCGAAGGATTGAAGTAAATGACGATGAGCATTCTTTTGTTCTGGGGTTGAGAATTGGTTACAGTTACGTATAATGTGTGGAACAAAACGCCTGAATCCATTTTCCAGATTACTCAAGACCAGTTAGGTACTCAGTAAATACGTAATGGGAGTGTGGTCAAATAATTTCACCGATGCCTTTTTCGTTAGTTTCATTGTGACTGTTTTTGTTCCTGACAGTGCCGTAGTAGCCCAACTCTGTCCCCCGAAATGCTCACAGGGGCCCCCAATAGTGATTGCTAAAAAATATTTCAACAATGCGGCACATTCCTTCACAACGAAATATCCGAATATTTTGTTATTTTATTTCACTATTTTAGTTCCATTTGCGGACACAATTTCGACAGAACCGTCACCAGAAATCTTCAGTTCCATCTAGAATCTGTTTGGTTAAAAAAGGTGATGCGGCCTATAATCAAAATTTCATTGGTCAAACAGTCTAGTCTTTTAATGCCAATCATGCTGTCGTTTCAACAGCGTTCCCAACTACACTGAATGGCCGAAACATAAAGCAGCAGAGCCAGGAAAATCAAGTAATGAAAATAACAGAAATGTTAACTTAAAATTATTGAAGTGAAGTTGATAAAGTAACGAGGGCATGCCTTGCTGGCCCTGACAACAGCACGTTATTGATAGACTTGTAAGCACCCTAGTTAGGCAAGATCCATTCAAGCGCCCACCCGTCCTACACGAAGATCCTTCCACATATCATCACATTGTACATTGCGGAAATAAGAAGGATGTTTTTGTACATTAGAAAAATTGATTGGATGAAATATGTTATAATATATGAAATTGAAAATAATAACAAAAGTATTGACCCCATACAGCAAACCTGAAAAACTGCATGAACGTGTGTTCCATTCACTTTCATAATGTTCATTCACCTTTACTTGGCGGACATTCGTCACTTTCAGAACCACACAGTTGTATATTTCTTAGGTCTTTTTGGCGCCTCTTTTGGCCTAGTGCCCAAGGCGCCGACACTGATCAGGCAATGTTATTCCAAATAACAGCGGCAGGTACTGCTCCGCCTGTAACTTACAGGACAGAAAAGGATACGGATTGACAAAAACTTCACTGATTTCTAGTGTATCGTATTTAAATTTGGGGTGTCGAAGTTTTATTTGGGGGCGTTAAGGTCTGAATTTGTATCCCCTGCTGCAGCATGGGCCCCCCATTGGGAGGTATGAAAGACGACTGACACGGCTCTAGTTCCTGATATCGAGGGAATTCAGAATAAAGTAAGGTTATGAATTGTAACAACTTGTTCAATGAACGTAGCAAGCACGTGTAGTACTGATTTGTATGACATCAGTCGTAGCAAACCTTCAAGAGGGCCACCAATTGAAAATAGCCTAGGGCCCCAAAAATGAAAATTCGCCTCTGGAGCCAGAGTTTCATAACAAACCGGCTTGTTTCCAACTTGCACGAAGCAGTATCGATCTGTCTTCCCAGTAGTGGATCGAGGGGTTTAGTGCCCGAGGCAAAGATTTTGAATAGATACTTTTAAGAGAAGTAGCCACGAACGCTTCTTGAAAAATCACAGCAAAATGTTAAACGTGCATACATCGCATGAATTGTATATTTGCACATTTTACTATTTGAAACTACTCGTGTATATAATACCGGTAACCACAACGAATGTAACAATTCCTTGCTCAAAAGATGCCTTCAACATTTTTTTGCCGCAATCGGTTTGTTAACACAAAATTGCCTTCCCGTGCCTGCCAAGTTTCAAAATGATTCTTGCTCCAGAAGCTATTTGCGGCCATTGTAAACCACAGTACGCGAGTCCAGATATTTGACACGGCGAATCTACGTATACTTACGAAGAGGGAAGATATACAGGCAACGAGAAACCGTACAGCTAGACGTTATAGTACGTACGTCGTAGTACGTACATTGTAGTACGTACATCAATGTACTTCGGCGCTTTACACATAGGAGCGCATGCGTAGAACTCCGTACTTTGCCACCTGAAGTAGCTACTATTGCAAATCTACTGTAGTTGTATCTTGCAAAAATTAATATGCAGATTTGGTAAGAAAACTCACATGTAAAGCACAAAACTGAATCGAAGTTTTGAGAAGAGGGTCCGCTGAATTTAAGAAATGGTTGGTCCCGTGGCGAATGCCTCATTTGCCTCATCTTAAACCCACAGTTGTGTCCGACTGTCTTGAAATGTTCTGCCGCTATGGCCAACGTTTAGCTTTGTCCCTGTCCTTGCCATCGTGATAATCACTTTGAATTAAAACAGTACCTGCGCTCAAAACAATTCAGATGTACTTAAAGTGAGCTTTATCATCTCCGATTTAAGTTGTGCAAGCACTAAGCTGCATCACAGCTTGTGTACGAAAGGTAAAAAACATTGAGTTAATTCTTCGGTAATACCGCAATTGATCGATTGATGACGTAAGAAAATATAGTTGCAATGTATTTAACGTAACTGAAGACATTCTGAGGGGAAAATGTCGCTTGGCTCGAATTTTATGTAGGTATGGGTTGATTTTTACTTTTTGAGAAAAAGCCCTGGCAGGTTACTCGGAAGCCCTTCGGAGGCCACATGTGGCCCGCGGTTTGCAGGTTGGACACCCTTGTAACGTGTTTCTATTGGGTGAGAGGAAAAGTTGTTAGCTGCAATAAGTAGTTGAGAAAAGGTGATAGTAAAAATCACGAAATAAATACAGGCGCCATTGTTTGGATCATTCTAAGTCACGCTATAGCAGAAAAAATCAAGTGCTTGTTTTAGATACAATTCTAACTGTCCCAAAATAATGCAAAAAGTTTGTTTTTGCTTTAAAATACCTATTTCAACCCTGGCTATATCAATGAAACATCACGAGAAATGCCTCCGGGTCTAGCACGGCTGGAGTTGACATGTATCGGTTGATCCAGATTTTATTGCTAACGATTTACTCACGTTTAATTATTGCCATGTCAAATATCTTCAGGATAGCTTAATTTCAAAACAAAATTCCAAAAAAATTGGATATTCAATTTTACATGTTGTTGTGTAACACGTTAGCAAAATGTGAGTGTATAGCAGGGGTTCCCAACCTTTCTCTTGCCATGTACCCCTTCAGCATTCCGACAGATGAGCATGTACCCCTACAGCATTTCATCAGATAAGCATGTACCCCATCAGAATTTCGACAGATAAATATGTACCCCTAAACTTCTTATCATAAAATATTTTCTCATGATTATTTCTAGATATATTTAACAATAAGCATGTAATGACTTTTGATAATAATATTAACTGATACATGTATAAATATTTGGAAAGAAATAATATGCAAACATATTTTTATTTTCTATTGGTAACCTTAAATGTACCCCTTCAGATAGGCAAATGTACCCCTGGGGGTACATGTACCCCAGGTTGGGAACCTCTGGTATAGAGCAACTAAGAAATATAAAAAGTCGTGAGCACAGTACGTAAGGAAGTGAATGGGCGGTTGCATTTCGGCTGCATCGCTGGTGAGGTCTGCAGTGTATGTGGCTGAGTTACACGAGTAGTGCTTACTTCCTTAATACCTGATAACTCACGTGTCTAATCAAGTCGGTGATTTGATATTCCAGCAATATTTCAGTAAAACAGATTTCCAAGTTTTTCGTCAGTGTCAAACAACCAATGGATCAAGGATTCCAGGTCTTGCTGTCTGCGCTGTGCATGCCGTCACCTTGACCTCGAACGACCCTGGATGATTTTCTGTAGCTAGGCAAGGCTCGTCCACTTGTACACACAAATCACACTTGCGTTTACAAGTAGATAGCGGTCACGGCGAAAAACCTTTCGCTTTCTTTTCTTAAACATGATAAATAATACAAATAATTTTTTGTATCGCGTTGACAGTGTTTTTTTTTCTTCAAACGGAAACCTAGCTCACGACGATGGTTCGTAAGCATGCAAGTGACTTTTATGCAACGCGGAAAATAAAGTTACGTTTAGCTGTAATAAATCATCGATATGCTGTGATGAGGATGAACGTGGTTGTCGTTGCCGGGTGTTCCTGCAAAACTTAAGTATATTCAGTATATATCCTCAAACCACTCAAGTTGAGTAGCAGCTGCATCAGAAAGCGTTTCAACAATACATGATAGAAAACTTGTACTTTTGCTTTCCATAGTTTTTGGTTTACCTTATAAATGTCCACTACTCTTCTAACGTCTTTTCCTGGATCTTTTAATGTTTGTCATCATCATCGATGAACCTTGGAAAACGTGTGATGGATTTAACCAACCCGTAAATCGTCAGTCAGTGCTATTTTTGGCCAAAGTAATCGCTGCTCTTTGATAAATGCACTGTACTTAAATATCACAACGCATAACGCACATCTGCCTTGGTGATATCAAGCAACATGGTGACAGATTTACGCCATTAACGCCATCACTCGGTGCGGAACGCCGGCAAACCTAATATCATCTACTGGGAAGTAAGCTGCTGGAGTTCTATTTGCCTGTTTGCTCAGGCGTTTTATGTTTATTCACCTCGCAACACTTTGAAGTCTGTCGTGTTAAATGTAGCAACCCGCGGCAAGTAAATGTCAAGGGGTTGGCATTAAACGACAGTTGGCACACAACGTGGACGTGCGTCCACACTGCGCGACCAGAATTTTCACATGTCAAAGGAAAATCAATAGCGTTGGGTGAACAGAAAATACCATAACTTCTAACTGTCAGTTGCGTTTTTCCCGCAGTCCGCATTGCCCTATCTATCAAGTTAATACATACTTGCGCGGATTATTAGGTTTACCATTCGAAAAACACAGATAATCCTTATGTCGTGGCACTCGCTGTGGTATGACACATTTTTAACTTATCGACCGTCATCAACCTTAAATAACTGATTTATGGGTCATCCGAACTTTTCAGTGGAAATACCCGTCAATTTGAAAAATGTCACTCGATATATGGCACCAATAAACGACCACTTTTCACCATCAGTCTCAACCGGATATCAATTTCAGCATTGAGGACGCCAATACTGTCGAAACGATGAGGAAAATGTTTTTTAGCTTTAGAGTGACTCGAACAACCACTTGAACCCCATGACCATACGTCGCTCTTCCGGCGTTGGTCAGCATGACTTGGTGTTTCGCGTCGTGCAACCCACTCGATATACCGCGTAGTGCTGCTTGGTATCACGTTTCAATGTTGTATTGTTCTTTGTTTCTCGGAAGCTACAAATAGCTTCTCGTGAACGAGAGCAGCCACGGCGAAGAAACGAAACATAATACCCAGCTTTGTACAGAGACAGTGATTTCCAGCAACGCGGGAAGCTGCATTCCAGCAGTGCAGCGTTTTGTAACGGGGATGTGCTTGTTAGGGCTTGACAACAAATTACAACAACGTAAATTGTTCTGTAGCTTTTTTCCTTTCTCGTACAGTAGTCACCTCATTGGTTTCCCGTTTCTATATTTTTCCAAAACCAAAGGACAAGTTTTTGGGCGTAAACAAAATATGAATATCAAGTGTATTTCTCAACCGGGGAGCGGTGACCCTAGGGTGTCCACAAGACCTTTACTGAGAGCCACGAGCAAAGGCCCTCACCAGGGTAGGTGTGAAGGATAATCACCTGCTGTATGGTGTTTACAAAGAAAAATTCTTTGACAAATTTACGGGCATATGTTTGGCTTGTCTCTTTGGATTTCATTTCTTGCTTATCCGTCTGGCGTGGCGAATAAAATAATAGAACGTAAATACATTAAAATCAAACTTTCGTTTTTTTTATTGAAAGGGGGATATCACGGGTGATGAGAGTCTCCGTAAGGGGGGCACGGACCATGAAAAGTTGAGAACCACTGATCTAGGGAGTTAGATTTCACAATCCAGATGTAAAGTTGCGTAATGAGGAGCTTGGTGTTTAAGACCAAGAATTATTTTGCCTGTTTAGTCATCGACGTTCCGATGGACTTATTCACAAATATTTTCCACAATTTCACTTGAAAAACTTTTTTCCGATCAAATCCTTTGAAGATAATCTGTAAGGTGGTATATATATCTGTGCCTTGGTGGTAGTTGTTTTTTCGTGAGAAGTTCTTGAGCGAAGTAAAAATGCTAAGATCAGCTTTTATGAACATAAGAGTGTGATAAGAAGTTTAAAACGTTCTTTTACAAAAACGGAGTTTTTTTCAGCAGCAATAGTGCCATACTTTGCTTCCAACTACCTGATTATTATATCAATTGCTTGTGGCTAAAGTCACACCTTCACTTGTTGAAGGAACAAACACAAGAAACAAATGTCGCCATGACGGTGCACGTCGAAGAACAACACTGTCAAAAAGATGTTTTATCTATATACCGCTGGCTTTCAACGTGCGAAACGCGAATATCACAGACCATATCGGTTTGTTGATACCGTATCGATCATTTGCCAAAGACTATTGGTTTCTCAAGCAAGCGTGATTGCATTCTGCAGGTCGTCGTTCCGTTGCTGTCCAACGATCGCAACCATGATACGTGGCCACACGTCGTGTCCGGAGATGTGCTGAGACATGTTCATAAACTGAAGAGCAACGTTTTTGTCGTTTCTGGTCAGGTAAGACCGCAAAACATTTGCTGGTTTCTACTGTAGATCAACCTCTGATGCGCAGGCACTTGAACAAGTTTCTGGTTGCTGTTTTGTTGCGAAACATGCAGTACATCTCTTACCTGTTTTGCACTTTCGTTCACCACGTAGTCAACTGCAAGGTAAATTTGTGGGTAGTATTTGTCGATTTCACGTTTCACCGTGCGTATTTTACCGTAGAAGAAAACTAAGACAAACCATTTTTCTAAAAAGCGTTTCCTTTTCAGGTGAAAGGAAAGACTCTCCTACCTCTTCCACCAGGAACTGAAAAAATTCCCGAAGACCAGGTTGTTGCAGAAGAGCCAAAGTATGTCACAGCTTTGAGAAGCTGGCGCGTTATTATGCATGTTGTTAGGTTAAAGCTGGTTGACTTTGTAGCGCTTTTAGCTCGTTGTCCCAAAACAAAATTGTGTTAAAATGTACATTTAAGGCCGATGACATTTTCCTGACACGTTGACATGGGAGTAATACGAGAAGCGCAGGGTCTACTGGAAAATGCAAATATTTAGCATTTTTGAGTAGAATCCTGCAGATCTAAAGAATTCGCGCAAAAGCAGCGCTCACCGACGCTCTTCACCTGTGCTCCCAGTAAACCCGGTTTTGCGTGCTGCTGTTGCCTTTCATTTTCACCGTCTGATTATTTTCAAACCTGTGATGGTTCGAACGATATTTCTGCATAGTACGCTTACAAGCATTTTTTGTATCTCTTTCAAAACCAATATAAATCGACAGAGGAAGCTTTATGCCTATTTTTGACCTTTATATCTCCATTAATAACTCCTCTACTAGGCTATCTTTAAATGCTAGGAGCGTGTTGGTGCATCAACTAGCGTCGTTCACAACAAGCCGTAATCGACTTTGAACAAAAGGGAGCGTTTCCACACTGAATCCTCGCGTTTTATTCTACAATTGTCGTGTTGCTTGTGAAGACTGGAAGTCTGCCTTCAACTGAGGACAATGCGTAATCATAAGCTTGTCGGCTGTCTTGTGGTGCCTGTGCCTTAGTGAAACCTTGACCTCGTATGACGCATCCTTGAGCAGCTTACCACAACCTGCTTGTGTCCAGCTATATACTCTTACGGCAGCGCACTGACCCTGCTACTTTATGCTAAAATTGAAAAAGACTTTCAACGAATACACCTTCTCAGAGAGGTGTTAACACGAAAGTCATAATTATTTAGAGTACTCGCTGATGTTCACTACACCCAAAACTGAACGGTCAGCATTCAGGTAGCCAATCGTTGTTTTTCGTTTTGTCGCCAGGTTTGCAATTTACCAAAACCGCATTGAAATTATCATTAAACAATTTTTACGTTTGCTGCCAGCTTTCGAGGAATCAGCCGACTGGGCTCTGCATTCATTACTTTGCGATGATTCAGACTTCCACAAATCTGTTTTCAAGTGACTTGTCTCCACAAAGGCGACGATGTCGAATTAATCAGCAAATTTTGTTTCAGTAGAAAATCGACGCCACGCATCCTCACTCCTTTTTCAAATAGAATCTGAAATGGTTAATGTAGGCTTTAGCTTGTTACCTTTCAAGAAGTGAAAATGGCCACGGTCTAATGGGATTTCGGGCCCTGCGCCACTACGGGAGCTAGCACCTAAGTTAAGGGGTGTTTTGCGAACTGCAAGCACCTTTAGTCGACTTCTTTAGACTCATTTCTAGTTTGAAATAATACCTGACTTGAAACACTGTTTTACTCTTTATGCATCCCACACGCAATTTGAGTAACAACTTCTGTTGAACTGTAGCCTATACGTCCCTTAACAAGTGACAAGGCAAAAATAGTGACAGATGCATTAAAAGGCAAGGTTTCCCAAACTGGGGTCCGCGGACGACTGTGAGTCCGAGACAACTGCACAGGGGTTCCCTGAAGATATGAGAAACATGACAACGTCGAATACATACATTGCACAGCATCCCATGAACACTGTCATAAATAATCATGGCAGTGATATGTAACTTAAACGGTTTCGCAATATCAAGATAACATATATACGTGCAGACTTACCATGAGCTCTGGCTTACAACTGTGCTTGTCAGGAGAAAAAAAATAGAAAATTGATAAATTGCGCGGTAAGAAGCAACCCCACCCGACTCAATAATTTTGTCAGTTTTTCACAATGAAACGTTACTCAGTGTGGTTTAGTTTTCATTTTGTCTTATCCTTCCGCGCTGGGTTGCCGGAAAAATTTATGCGACCTTAGACTGGAGTCCGAGAAAAAGCGGATTCATAAATGGGGGTCCATGAAACCTTGCATTAACAGAATAGATCAATCTAGAAAGGTATTGCACGTGGACGTGCGAGCGCATACCTCAATGGAAAGCAAAGTTTTGTCATGGTGGTTTGAGCAGGCAACACACGCGATTTTGGTTTTACGTCGACTCGGTTTTGTTTGGTCTGCACGTTTCATGGCACAGGTGATTGCCCAGTACGTCTGTAGCGAAAATAATGGAAATCGCGACTTCGCAAATACTTCCCCGTAGTAGACACAAAAGCCATTTAATTCGGCCCTCACGCCCTGTTTGAACACAAAAGTACATCGCGCTTTTTCTAAACTACTGTAAATAAGATAAAGGACAAGGTTATTTGCCCTAACTTTCAATTTTACACGGGAGGCGGGTTGGCAAGTTTAACACATATGTCCCACGAACTTTAATAAAAAATGCAGGCATGGTTGGATCTAGCAGAATCCTTTTCAAACGATATAAAAATAGAAAACCCACTTAAGCTAAAATTGATTCTCTTTTGTTTGCGTCAGGGCAAAGGAGAGTTCAGAGGCATGTTTGGGAAACTTAAGGGATTGTTGACTTGCTTTAAGAACCAGTTGAAGTGTGTTGGAACAACTACAAACAAAAAATTGCAATGTTTAAGATATATTTTTTCTCCACTCACTGTTTTTTTGCTTCTGCCACTACAGAGAAATAATAATCGCTTTTTTAAAATGTGTTTTCTTCCTCAAAATACTAATTGCTAACCTTGTTGCATCATCTCTTAATAAAACGTAAAACAACCCCTAAACTTAAAAATCTATTGATGGTGTGTAAAGCATTTTTGTGTGATTACGGTTTATGTATTTGCATGTTCAATGCGTTGTCTAGCTTTCATTGTGCGTTGCAAAACTTGTTGAGATAAAGCGATTTTTTCCAGTTGTTTTGACGCAAGGCCGCCAATTTATCGCCTGTCAATCTTTCAACGGAAAATATTTTGATATTCAGGAGCTTTCTGCTGCTTATACGTTTGTTCAAGCAATAAAATTCAGCGAGCATATCACGTTGAGTAAAATGCTGTATGTGTTATTATTTTTATTAGCGCAAACAAAGTAAAACTGTGTTGTGTTGATATGCAATGAAAGTACTGCAGCTTGAGCATTCCTCGTCATGCGTTTCTCGTCTTGAGGGGTTACTGCATACGTTGCAAAAGCAATGGCAGTAAATCGTAAAAAAGTTGCTCACTACAAGTTCTTTATGATTTTCAAGCAGAACAAGAGAAAAAAATCACTGCCTTTTTCATCAACCTTGTTGTTGAGCAGAGATGAGCCCGTCGACCGACAGGTCCTCCACACACTCGAATCCGTGGTCATTGACTGGAGCCATCAAATTCGAGACGTGCTCAAGCGCGATTCGTCCGAACCGCTGTTGCAAGGGCTCAACCCCCTTCCCACCACCGAGCTCAACTTCTGGGAAGCGCGTTATGACAATCTGAAGTGTATCTACGACCAGGTAGCGGCAATCTTGATCATCGCTTGCCACAAGAAAATATTGCAGACAAGTGCGCCACTGTCAGAACCCAAACTGGGGAAGGCAGAATGCTGCAGTTGACTATTAAAGTGAACACTATTGATTTGATTCGAAAAATGTACTTTGAAGCGAAGGGTTTGAGAACATTTCGGTGTGCTATTATCGTTTCTCGTTTAAAACGTTTTTGTTCGTGCTGGTGCCAGTATTCTTGCATCTTTTGTCCGATATATTGTAGAGTTTTATGCACATTGTTTTCTGTACATTTAGTGGTTTTGCGCACAACAAAACTTTGATGGAAGTTTGCAATTTGTTTGTGTTTTTTTCTGCCAGCTTAAAACTCCCAAAGTAAAGACAATGTCTGAAATTCTCCGAAGAGTACAAAGCAGCTACTACCCTGCTTTTCAACAAATGTATAAGGACGTTGTTGCAGGTATTATACCGCATTCGTTTAATTTAACGCTGAATAACGTTGTTGTTTCAATCAGGCCAAACAATTTTTCATAAAACGAAGAGCTTTTTCACGTTGTATAGGTTCAACATAGTGAATCACTTTGGTATTACTGTAAATCACTTTGTTATTATTAATGCATATTTACAGTGTAAATATAGAAAAAATACTCGTTTGTGACTAAGAAAAGCTAATGGATTTACACAAATACAGACCCTTTTGCCGTAGTTCTGCCGACATGCATTTGGTTCGTTGTCAAAGACGCCGGGTATTCCTTCTGAGAAAAAGTAGAAATTTCTTGTGGTGCCACAAACAAGAATCTGGCGGCAAAAGTGAAACGGTTTTCACTGAGTGTAGCTGAAGTGTTAACTCGAGAAAGATTAACTGTAGGTTATTTTGGGACATCAATTTGTTTCACGACCAATAGCGACGCATCAACACAGTGTCGTTGGCATCATATTTTTAAGGACTAGTTTCTTTTTGTCACACAGTTCACGATACGCGCAGTTGTTCTCTTTAGGTTTTATTTTGAATATACTCTTTGCTTGTTGTCAACTTGTGCTATACATGTCTTTCAATCATCGTATGCAGTGCATTGTACTCGCCGAGATTCTGTCAACACTGTCTTTTTTGAAAACTGATTAGTGTTGTTATTTTGGAACGTTTGAAACTTTTCACATTCTTGTCATGGTTTGGTGACAACGCAGCAATTTAATATAGATCTTACACAAATATTTTTTTTATTGCTTTAATATTGTCCGTGAAAATCAGGGCTTAGCGAGGCGGAAGATATCCACGTTCACCTTAAGGCGCTCAAATGGATGATTGAAGACCTGGAGGAACGCGAATTCAACGAATACCAGATGTACATCCGCCCCCTGTTTCAGACAATATGCAAGCTTTGGGCGCACAGCAAATTTTACAGCACACCGGCGCGACTGATCGTGCTCTTGCAAGAAGTTTGCAACATGTTGATTGCCCAGGTGTGCTTGTTGCGTGTATTCAGTTGGTTTATTGCAAAATATTTGCAGTGTTTTTTGAAAAGCTTTTTACCTGGACAAATTTCAATATCTACAGAAACTTGAGCAAAAAATCTAAGCTTTTCTTTTCTGTGCACACCTTTGAAAACAACGTGTGCGTTTGAAGAAATAAGCAATCAAACAAACGAATTTTGAGTCAGGGGTCGATTCAAGCAGCTTATGTCTTCACTGCTTTATAGACACTGAGTAAGGGCGACCTGAGTTACATGCCACTGTCAAGCGAATAAATTTTTTCAAAGCAAAGAAATTACCTTCAAAGGACGTGCATTTTCCATCATGTTTATTAGAAAGGGTACTCATGCTGAAGCTGTATTCTTTCGTCCAGTAGAGAAATAAGATTGGCGGCGGTGTGTTGCTTGAAACATATTTTTTTTGTTTCAAGAAGAGAAACATATAGTCTTTTAAAATACTTTGTAACAAAACATTTTAAGCCTGCTGCCAGCTGTTCAAGTCTTTGGGTATGGGTAACATCTGTGAAGTATGCAAAGACGTAAAGTACTGTCTGAACCTGTGCCCATTATATCAAACTGTAGTCCCGCATCTATTTCTGCGTAAAGCGAATCAAAGGTGAAGACGATTTCTACGTGTATTGTTTTTGCTACTGACACTAATCAAAAATCGAAACTAAGGGTCGCGTAACTTTGGACCGTAAAGCAGGTATATAGTTTTTCTAAAACTATAACTTATGAACGTATTTTGTGTTCCGCTTTCGCTTTGTCCATAACGCAAGCAAACCATTGTCTGTGTTTTAATTTCGGGCTTCTATTATTTTTTAGTGTCGCACTTTCTTGAATCCGGAGGACCTGTTTAAATCGGATGCCGATGAAGTTTTGGAGAAAGTTAAACTCGCAGTTAAAGTCCTTCAAAACTTCCGGTTGGTGTTTTGTTTTTGTGCAGACAGCGAACCGATTGTGCAGACAATAATTTCTTCCTCGAACAAGACTCAAGCAGTAAACTCATAACGAAGCTGATCCTACTTTGGCGAAACATAAGCTGTTCTCTAGATTGAAAGTCGAACGTTGAGTTTTTGTGCCGTCGTGACTTGCTATAGATTTTTCCAAAGCAGGCGAAAGTACTATGGAAAAATAAATAAACAAACAAATAATCGCGTCACTTTGAGCCCAATCTACCTTCACTGCTATACCCATCAAAAACTATTCTGTCAATATGAAACCAACGTTTCCGCATCAGCAGCATATCCAGGCCTATCTCACACATTTTTTCCTCTCTGATCAACCACAGCTTTGCTTTTTCAAACCCACATCGGAAAAGTCAGATTTCGTTGTTTTGAAAGACGTGAATGAATGGATATCTTCGAAAACTCTTGGTTGGCCTTGGATTGGTATACACGCTTGTAGATTAGCCTAAGTCTTGCTTGTGCGACAAGAGTTTTTGTTGTCTTTAAATTATTATTAAAATGCTCACATGGGCTGTGGTGTTCGTAGTTTATGAAGAAGGGTATGTGCAAAGTTTCTTCGCTTTATTGATTGCCATACGAAGAACACATTGCTAGCGTAAGGCATATATTTGCTTAAGCTTGATTTAAAAGCCAAACAGTTTTGCTGCTGTAAAACATTAAATCAAATTAAACTGTTATGCTGTAAGCACCTTCACCATTAGTGCTTCCAATTATATTACAATTCTATGCCCGATACCATGTAAACATCGCGTTTGATTAAATTGCGAGTCGCAATCGCTATAAGTCAGTTTGAACGACTTGGTCTTTCTCCCAAGCTTTCTCAACCGCTTATCCGGTCTTACAGTATAAAGCGTCATTATACGGTTCGCGAGAAATTGTTGAACGCTTTTCTTTTCTGTCCCATGAGCTTTAAATAGCCGAATACGAATGTACACGAATTGAAGATCCCAAAATTGATGGCCCGCTCAGGAGCGCACGCATTCATGTGGAATTTCGCGTCAGTCAAGTACACTTGATGCATTTAATCTCTGCTCTTTGAACTAGCACTGCGTCTGGGCTTCACTGCTGAAGTCGGTGCTTGCCCGGATTTACGTCCGCTCATATCCTTTCTCACAATTTTATCTTGGTATCTCTCAATGGTGCAGAAAGTATATGACGTAGTGCAATAATCAAGTTTTTTGTTGTTTTTTTCAATAGTGAATCGTACCAGGAACACAAAGACAAATTAGAGAGCTTTTTCGAAGGAATGGAAAGAAGCATTGTCTTGTGGGACTTCGACAATAGCCTTGTATTTGCCAGATTTGACAGATTTCTTCAGAGACTTCACGATGTTTCGGCAAGTCTTGCTTGGTAGTTTAAAAAATGTTTAAAGTCAAATAAGGTAGCAGTTCTGTTTGAAAAGGCTAGCAGCTCGTGAGCAGTTCAATTGTGATGGAGTACGCATCTTTGTAGTTGGTACACCTGGTATGCGTCCAGCTTGGGTCATACTGAAGACTTGAATTAAGGTACTTGCTGTGTTCCCAGCGTGGTGCTCAGCTTTATTGGATGGGTGCAAAAGATAGCTTCACAAAAGATCCTGCAAGTGACTTTGTCACCAACGCAGCATCAATTAAGGAGGTATCCATCTCCCCCACGGATCTGGGTAAGGGAAAATAGGACAACGCCGACCACTCATGAAACCCTATTATTGGGGATATGAAGCGATTGCAAGAAAAAATTGTAAACAATAGCATCTTATTGCCACTGTGAAACCTGAGTTTGTTGAGAGTCACCGCTAGGCAAACCGTTAGCCAAAACGAGCTGCACCTTCAAACGTATCCACTAATTTGACACCAGTTTTCCGGATTCAACAGCCTTTGATGGGTTAAAATAGGTTGCGATCGCTTTCAGTTCTTCATCTGGACATCACAAGCTTTGTCCGCGATATTCAGATTTTCTTTCCAGGATCTATTTAAAGACGCTGGTGACATGCTGAAACTGGAGAAAGTTGAAATCGGGGGAGTGCGTGGCTCCTCGCTCAGCGGCCAGGTCGAGGCGCTGTTCAACGAATTCAACAATTTGTTCAAAGCATTCGCTGATCTCAAGTACGACGCTCTGGACCCGTCTAGCGAAGTAAGGGCTGTTTATTGTTTAACGACGTCACGCAATGACATGCTCGGATGCATGCAGGGGAGTTGGCTGATCTCAAGGGTCATGTGGTGGCCAATGCATTATTGTTCGTGATTACCCATTTTCATTTCGACATGAACTTGCTCTGACTAGTAAGCCACTTTTAATCTTAGTTTGCTGACAGCTTGGTGAAACTTTTATGGTTTTCATTCTGCGCTGACATTATAGACACACGCAACTTTCGATAACATTTTCTACCAGAAAGCTTGTTTAAATGACGTTAATGATCTCGTCACGTTAACACAATGTTGGAATTGATGATGAGGAAATATTGCCGAAACTTTTTAGCTAGACCAAAAGGACGTGTTAACTGTTTGCAGTTTTTAGAGCAGTTATCTCAACAGCACACAATCTTATCATGAAACCCTGCGCAGGAATTTTACCACGACTACCAGCATTTCAAATCCCGGATCGCCGACATCGATCGGCGTCTGGGATCAATCGCCGCCCAGGCCTTCGACGACTGTCCATCCACTGAGTCTGCCTTCAAAGTGATTGCCATGTTCTCGTCGCTGCTTGGAAGGTGGGGAAATGGCAAAAGCTTTAAGAATCACGACAATCACGTGAAATTACTCTTTGTTGTGTTGTATAAACACGTGAAACAAGATATCAAGCGCTTCTTGGCAGAGAGCAGAATTTTTTCGTAAAGTGTTGGTTATAGTTCCTTTGCTGAACAGCTTGAAATTCACACTTTCGCAGAAGTTTGTTTATAACAATCTTTAACGTGCTTCATCAGGAGCTTGATCAAGGAAGACATGGTTGTGAGGTACCCGCGCCTTTTGACAATGTTCCATCGCGAGCTCGACGAAGCGAAGGCCATCTACGACCGGCAGATGGAAAAAGGAGAAAACGGTGGGTATTTCAGAGTTGTGCGTTATATCCTTAACGTAGAATATGATGCCTTTAAAACCTCCCACCTCCTTAGCGCATTTTCGAAAAATCTCGCCCAAGTGTTCTGATCTTAACATGCCAGTCAATACAGCTAGTTCAGTGTGAGGTTTGCGTGGGGATAGTCTGGTCGATTCAGCACCCATGCAAAAATACTTTTTGCCTGGTTCGGTGCAGCTGGCAGAAAACAAAAAAAATCTAAAAAATTACCGAGCTGTCCGAGCATGCCAACCAAATTGATGGAAGTCCATTCAATCATGCAGATTTTCAATCCGCTTTTCCTCTACCGATGGTGGCGGAGCAGCAAACTAACGGCGGTTTCAAATTACGTCACGGTTCTTCGGGCGAACTCTGCGTCACTTCGCCCTGAGCGCGACCTGCACGATCTGCCTCACCAACGTGTTTTTGGGCAGTTTTGTGACTCGGTTGAAATATTGCAGTTGCGCTTTTTCTGTTTGGAAAAGAAGTGGCTCAACATAAAAGATTTTGCAGCTACTCGCCCTGGCGCCAGGCATTGTATCGTCCACTCTTCGTAAAAATTTTCATTTCTGCGAGTTTGTTCTTGTAAATACAATTATTCGGTCATTTCGCAAGATTCATGACCGCCGGTGAGAATTGCAACAATAACCGATTTACAAACAACTTCACTCTTATTTTTTTTGAACGCTTTTATTTTGTGACCTTGGAACGTTGAAGCTCGTACATAACTTAATTTGCGTAAGCGATCCGTGTGTCTATGAGACTTCTCGAGTTTTCAGCACGCGTAAATATTACCCAACTTGTTTTCTTATATTCTTACAGTTTTTGTTTGAATACGACGAACCACACCACCTTTGATCCAAATTTTATGTTGGCATTTATTTTAAACTGTTATGACGATTTTTCTTGCACGTTTGGTACACACTCAGGCTTCTATCCCGTCAACAAGAACATGCCTATGGTCGCCGGCGCCATCAAGTGGTCAAAAGAACTGCGAGATCGGATTCAGTTTCCGTACAACAGCTTCAGTCACGTGAGCGAACCGTGAGTTGAACCAAAGATGGCCAGTCCATCTCATTTTGGATATATTTTGATGAGAAAGGGAAGAGTACGCCTTCGCGAGTTTAAGAGAAAAACTGTATTGTTTTCAACAGGTTTTATTGTTTTTTCACATTCATGCGAACTATGCATACAACTATACAGGAACAGCAAAATATACCATTGCGTATTTCAATAAAGAGGTTGTAAATAAAGTCATGCTACTTTTTTGTTCAAGTTTTCTGGGAAAATGATTTCAACGACCTCATATACTGATAAAAGTTGTTTGGTATCGTTTTCATTCGTCAGAATTTTTTATGGTTAAACAAATTGTTGTTTATTCTCTCCCCAGCATCACGGAGACTGAGGAAGGTAAGCGGATGGAGCTGAAGTACACGCAGATGATGCAGCTTCTGAAACAGTAAGTGCAGTCTGCGCGCTCTCACATTGGCTGGGTAAGAAACAACGTTGTGAGGAAGCCCTTGACTTTTATTTGGAGCCGGAATCACGAAGGGCGTATAAACTCTTCGTGAAACGCGAGAAAAATCAGTTGGCGACAAATCGAAGGCTAACTGGCTTTTATGAGAAAACGAACAGCAAAATATCATTTAAATGCATAGGTTGATGTGTATGCTGAAATGAAATTGGATCGATTGGAAATTTTATGGTTCTGCAATGCTTAGATATGTGAACGATATTCCTGAGTTTTGCTGGTGGCGTTTCTACCAAGCCACACTACAGCAAAAATCCAATAATTTCTTTCGATTAGTCAAAAGTGCACAAAAAATTGGATTTGCCACGATTGCCACTTTATGCCTAATGCTAAAAATCGCTAAAATCGGAACGGCCACTGCGACGGAAAATTACGACGCAATCTTTTGCAGATTCGAAGTTGAGATGTACAAGCAGTGGACTGCCAGCGTCGACGAAAAGTCGCAGTACAACCTGACACAGCCGCTTCTCACTAGAAACAAAGAAACGATGCTCCTGACAGTGAATTTCAACCCGCAGGTCCGTAGCAGTCGCCTGTGGTTTTTTGAACCAAATCGAGTTTGTGACGATATTTTATGACAGTGCTTACGCTGGAGCATGTCATTCAGTTGACCGATACACATTTTGACTGGTAGTGCATCTTTCGGTTGATTTCATGGCGTCTACTGACTTAAGATGGCGTCTGCTGACGTATGGAATATCATATTGTATAAACAACAGGAAGCGAAAGGACGTTTTTAGCGAGTTGTTTTATGCATTCACCGAAAAATGTTGAGTACAAAAATCTACGCTTTGTCGATACGTTTAAAAACACTTCTGCTGTCACAAAAAGTACACACTGTAAGTGTTGATGAAGACGGAAAAGCCCGAAGTGATTACTATGGAATGTTTAGCGGCATGATAACATTTGTTAATGATAACAGCAAACCATCTACCTTACCAAGGGCTTCTAAAAAATTGGAGTGTATATAGGTACATGCCTGGATGTCTACAATTAAGACACATTAGTCATGACCAACAACTGTAACGTATACCAATAGATGTGACATGGGTTATTTCAGCAATTGATCCAAAATGTTATGCATTACCTGGCAAAGGGAGATGATTTGGTCAAGTCGTGAGATGTTTCGTGATTTGTCGCTAACGAGACCTGGATGAATTAAATTGCTTTTTCAGTAAACCAAACACAAAACTTCCCATTCTAAACGATCTTTGAAATGATGAAAATACGCCAGTTGCAAGCTGAAGGCTCGAGTGAGCTTTGTGCAAAATCAGTGCCTGTAAGTTGCGAGTCCTGTGTGCATTTGCGCCGCATCTTGTCCAACCAAGCCCTGTTGCAGCTTGTGAGCGTTCTGCGCGAGGTAAAGTACCTGGACGTTGGAGACAGCGACGACATTCCTGAAGAGGCATCGAAGATTTTCGCTGCTAAAGAGTCGTTCCGGCAGTATGTTGCCAACCTGGACCTCACGCAACAATGGTACAATAAGGTGAGGCAGAAGGTATAGATGTGTGGTCGAAACGTTATATCAAATATTTTTTCTGCTAAGTTTTGGGTGTTTTTTTCTTTTTGACTAGTTTAGTTCTCCGCATTGAATTTGTCTACTATGTCTACCCACGTTCAACACAGCTTTGGTAATGTATTAGATTTTTGTGCTGTCCGGAAAGAAGCTTTTATTACCATTTTTGACTGCAGACTCGTAACACAATCCTCGACGTCGAGTTCCCACTGATCGAAGGGCAATTGACCACGATCGATGGTCACTTGGCGAAAGCAGAGAGTGAGCTCTGCTGGAAGAGCGAAGGTAAAAGCAAGTTTGCCGAGGAAAATTTGAGTGACTTTTTCTTTTGCTTTTGAGATGCTGCTCGTCTGCAAACTGAGAGACGAGTGTAGGGCGGAATCTTAGAGCTGGTTACATTGCAATTCTCACGCCTACATCTTGTGTTACAGTGCATCTGAAGTGAAAGTTTGTGCTGCCGCCATTTAGCGAATGTTCACTTTGTTCACTGGTAAAAATATTTTAATCAGCATTTCGCCCTTCCTCAAAACTTCACAGTGCTCGCACATCGCTCAAGCTTTGCATTTGACTGACTACTGCTCACCAACAAATAACAACGGCAAACGAAAAAGTGTCCCGCCAAGTTTCACCCAGTTTAGACTCTTTAATCCAGAGGTTCTCAAATTGGTGGATATCTACCAGTGGCGTATCTAGGGTATGGTAGGCATGGCACGTGCCGTGGGTGCCACTCTGACGGGGGCGAAAAAATAGCTTGGCAAAAATCAAAACCTTTATGTACAGTTTCTTGAACCTCTATTTTGTGCCCCATGCCAGGGACGTAACAAGGTTAGATGGCGCCCGGGCCAATAACCAAGTTTGGCACCCCCATGTTCGAACCTGATGTCTTTCCGAAGCAAATGTACTGTTATGAAGAAAGTACTTGTGACATTGTTGGGCCTTTTCGGCGCCCCACGCAGTGAGTCGGGGCGTCCATGATGATTCGGCGCCCGGGGAATTGTGCCCCTCTTGCCTCATCTCATTATGCCCCTTCCCCATGCATTCATAAACTGCAAAGCTGCATCAACACCGCGCTCTTACCTAAGGCATTAAGTCAGGCGTGTTACGCCAGCACCACTAAGCATTATGACAAAACTGTGGTATTGTGACATGCTATGTAGCACGAAGGTCAGACATTGTGACAGAACAAGAACGCTCGCTTGCCATATCTACGAGACTTCGTCCTTCTCACGCTATAAGCAAGGATAAGTCATTCCGTACTGCTGCATTTCAGGCAAGAAGATAAGTCAGAATCTGGCTGAGACGAGTTTAAGTCCGTGGCTGGGAGAATCTGACTGTTACACAAATAACTACTGTTGAGGTTGTACAGATATACAAATTACTTAAATTACTGCGTCCCACTCCGGCTTTGTGAAACTTCTTTGATCGCCACGAGTGTCCGATAAATAGGCTGAATATAATGCTCCAGTCCGGAGACTAGGGTAAAGAACATTAACTCGTCCTCAAAAAATTAGCAGTTAGTATCGTTGTCGCACTAGTTGAGCAAAAATGTTATCTCATGCAAGAGATTTGTTATTCTTGTTTAGAGCTAGCTTTTTCTGTCCACATTTGGCTTTCTGTTCGATGTCTAATGCCTTGTGAAAAGGTCCTGACTGTGAGGAACTAAAATCTACGTGTGACAGTTTAGGAACTGTGTACAGTTCAGATGTAGATGGCAAGCAATTATAAGAGAAGAGTCTAGATGGCAAAATGCTGGTTTCAAGTAGTGTAACTTAAAATTATCGCGTCCTGAAGTCCTCCTGACATTCTTCGAATTGCTTTGCAAATAATGCTAATGATGGCAGTTATACAGTATTTACTGCAAGC
>JGI24021J15306_10000784_pt1 | contig 27466 bp, 14 predicted proteins | sample Ectturendosymbi1_FD_15306 | JGI IMG/M metagenome (IMG submission 15306) | reverse complement strand
AGCAAGCTTCACCTCGCCGAGATGTGGTTTCCCATCACCCAGTGCCACAATCAACACAGCATCAGCTTGACGTATGCAGCGCTGTGTCCACGGAGTGAGCGCACTGTCTGTTTGGTAGAGAACCATTTGGTTCATGTCTTCGTGGTGAGCGAGCCAGTTCGAAAGTCGGTATTCCTGGACACTGCACAAAATCGCTTGACATGTTTTGCGGCAACGCGAAACAGATTAGAAGGTATTGGGTGAAGGACATTGTAGATTTTATAACTAGTCAGAAGTTGAGTCTGAAGTTTTCTCCGAAACCAGCGTTTTCTTATTTTTCACTGTATTTGGAAAGTGATCAAACTTGCAGCAAACACCTTGTATTTGTCGAAGGTCACTGGAGTATTTCTTAGTCAAAAATCAAAGCAAACAGCTCAAATATTCAGTGTATCAAAACCGCGTGTCAGTCTTTGTCCCTTAGATTCGAGTCAGATAACAAACCTGAGATAAATGTTTGTCTCACTTTCAAGTTTTGCGTCAGGAAGCAAAGTCAGTCATGAACGTGACTAAAAAACATATCAAGTCTTTTCAAAATTGTATTCGAGCGACAGACAGTTCAACGGAAGTATTCCTTCGCATGCGATGGTTATTACTAAGGTGGCGACTAAATCACTTGGAATCAACAACCAACGGTACTTAATGATACCGAAAACGACATATAACCTGTACATAAGCAACTAAAAACGGAGACCACGCAGGCTGGCGGCCTAATCACACGAACCTCTCCAGAGCGTTGTTTCCGAGACGCTGTTTGATGAAGTCGCTGTCGAGTCGCAAAACGTCGGAGCACACGTGCGTCATCGCGTGGTGAAGTTCCATCGCGAATTTGTGGAGCGGGACATCCTCTGACGAGGGAAGGATGGCGACGGTCGACAGATTGGCCAGGTGGTTTGAGACGTTCCCATAAGCGAAGCTTGCTAAGTATTACAAAGATGAGATTAGCAAAGATTAGGAAAAACAAGGGCACCAACATCCTTCGCGGTACGGGACGAGCAAATCTGAAATAATTTCGCGTTGATTGCTACAACAGATCATGCCCAAAAAATAACGGATAATGACACTTACACATTACCAGGGTTTTGTAAAGGCATTTTTGGGACCCGATTCGGGTCCCTAGAATTTCAAATTGGGTCCCTAGAATCAGAGAAATCGGGTCCCTACAGGTCCATACCGGGTTCCTAACACTTTCCTTAAAAAAAACCCTGACATTGCACAACATGTTATAAGTTATTCAGTGAGGAAGGACAAAGCCAGTTGTTTATGTTGTGTCCGTTGAACACTGCAACTCGGTGGACAAACTACGCTAAAAACATACAGCGCATTATTGCAAACAAAATCAGACGCCCATTGCGCGGCTCGTGACCATTCAGAATGTCTTTGCCCTGTCTCGAGACAGGGGGTACTCTATCAACAGGGCGTGTGGCAAAGCTCTGGCAGTTCAACTTGTTCGCTGTTGGTTTTATCCACGGTAAAGAACCTGAAAAGTTGGCAAAAATGACATATTTTACGTTGGGAAGACTCACTAAGCTTCGTTCGGTCATTCGTATGAATTTGCCATAAGCACAATCCTGGCGGAAGGTCAGATATGCCCAGTACATGGATGCCAGTGGCAGTTGCCAGGCAACAAATGTTCAGGTATCGGTCTCGGGGGTTGCATTCTCGACTACATCACAGATAATAACGTCACCTTCGCATTTGATTGGGTTTTCAGGTTGAAAAAATGGCGAACTGTTATCAGACAACTGAAAAGTTNTCCGCACGCAAAGCTAAAGCTGCAATGGTTGTCTTCACTTCCATTAATTGCTACTCCCGGTGCAAACTTAAAGAAGTCAGCGCGCTTTGCTTATATTTTTGCGAAATAAACCAACTATGACTTTATACAAATAAACAATTTGATTATTGCTTTGGTACGCGATACGCGCCAACATGTGGTCAAGCGCGGCATTTGCAATAATCTCAAAACGAATCTCAAAAAAGCAAAGTTTCAAGCTTTTCAGGGGAAACCTGCAGGTGTGGGGGCGAAATAAGGTGACAGTGAAATGAAGACAAGCAAACGTGTTCCTTCGGCTTCGAACACTTAGTTGTTCTCGCATTTTTGCTGTGTGGAACACTGTCGAGTCAAGGCAAAAACAATGCAGCAATTATCACAATTTGAGGTCTTTCCTCACCAACCAGCATTCCATCTCCGCAAAACCGATAGAAAAAACAGGCACCGTCTTAGATCGTTTGCACCACTGCATTACAAGTTATCTGGTTGTTGATCTGTGTTGATATTTACCATGCAAACCTCACCCTGTGTCATTTCTACACAGACACGGTGCGCTAAATTCAAAAAAATGGCTTGGCTCTCGACGTACTTTCCTCCGCAAGCGACTGCTGGAAAGAGAGCACTTCTGTTGGTTTGTTTTGCTGCTCTCGCTTCTGTGACATCATGTTGCCAAGCAACTTGTCCGACATGAGAGATATAAGTCGAGTAACCACTTGGGGGTGTCGCCGCTGCGAAAGAAGATGGAGTGGAGCACACGTTTCCACACACGAACGACCAACAACTGCTTGCGAAAATTAAAACACGATAGATGATTTTAGACGCAACTACTTTTCTTCTCCATAAACTGAGTCCTTATATATAATATTTATAATTACAGAGAGGAGACCAAAAACCGCAAAAAGTCAATACACAAACGCGGCGTGTAACGAATATTTGTCAAACTAACGTCAACAACGTGACAGGACCGGAAGGACGCGACAGAGATCTTAAGCGTCGACGTTCCTACCGAGAAACCGCTAACAACTGCTTCCGTCTATTTCACAGCAGTTAGGAAGGAACTGCTGCATCTCCACGTTTCACAGATGCACAAACATCTACTTGCTCAAGGAAGTTTGACGAGGAGTGTCGAGTTCGTTCGTTTCACGTTTTTCACACAAAAGCTCTTTTTCGCAGCAGCGTTCAGTTACCGCATGCGCAGCAATATATTCAAATACATTTGTATCGGCGTCGAAACGTTTAAGTGCTGCATAAGTACACTTAAGTTGACGGGTCTAGCTGTTCATGCAGTTTCGAGAAAAACATCTGTTTTCACTTAGTTTAAAATGCCGGCCTCCCGAACATGGCAACGTCGTACGCTGATTGAACTGACCCGTATGTGCTTCACCAATCCTTCAGGTATTTTCGCCAGTTCCGTGTCTCGAATGGCGTGGACCGATGCTTGTCGAGGCGTACCACGCAAACTCTCTGTCTGCATAGCAACGCAAACTCGTGAGAATTGATAAACCAAGCGATTTTATTCATCCTGATTCACCGCATCCGGGACAGAAAAACAGTTTCCCACGCGCTAATGACTGAGCCACCATAAATGTCGATTAGATTGAGAGAAATGACACGAAATGACAAAACAGATCGACTGCTTAACAACAGCCAAAAAAATGTGAAAGGATCTTCTATAGACGTGGTAACATAAGCGTGGCCAGGAGGAGCCAGGGGTCCATGCCCCCCAAATTTGTAGTATATCGTGTCATTTCGTGCTTCGAGAGGCGGTGTCCCAAACGAACTACCGTTGCTCGCCTGAAGTCAAAAGATTTGCCACTACCAAAAAAATGTCGGGCAGGCTACGCCACTGCATGGTGACAACAGAAGCAAGCTACTGAACGATGACCCACGGGAGTAACAAAACAAACGCTAAACGAAAAACGCTGCTCAGCACCGCCGCATCTACAATACATGCAAGTTACTCGTTCGCAGTGAAGCATACGTACCATTCCAACAATTTCCCCCTTTCCAAACTCTCCTACCATTTCCTTTTTTCCACCAGACTTCATGTGAACTGCGCGGAGACGGCCATGCAATACGATATACATGGAATCACTGCGGGTCCCCTGTCTGGAACAATAGGAGAGTCATGAATTACGAAGAAAGGACATGTCGACTCATAACCACAGACAGCATTATTGGGCTGCAACGACATTCTGTGCTGAATGATAGTTCTCAAGGTTTGAGAAACGTGTTAAAATAAAATAGCCGAAGCTTTGTTTTTACAAGTGTTCGGAAAGTCCAGAAACTTTTCAAAATCGGCTGAACAAGTTGCAGTATTGTAAGAGAGATCATTACGAAATTTGTTCACTAAATAAATTTTACCACGAGGTTAGACTATAAAACAAGGTGATAAGCTGTCATTCCAACAGTCAGGACACCAATTAGGAGACTATGCATCACAACCAGGAGTGTAGTGCTGCAAAAGGAAGCGTGGGAACGCACCCAAAAAAACTGGCCATTTTCAACAGCATTTCAAACACATTTTTAAATCAGTATTTAATGAAATAATTCACTTTCTTTGCACTTTAAACGAAAACATGAAAAAAGTGTGGGAACCCAGTTCCCACCCCATTACACTCCTGATTACAACAAACCTCAGTAAGTTTTTACGCAGAGCACGATGGCCGAAGACTGGCGAAAGGAGCAGCATTGAGAAGTTGCGCAACAACTAATAAGTAATGCTTTTGCGAAAGCATCACTTACACCGTTGTATGCATATCCTGCCTGCAAAGCTGTGCGTTAACTAAGGGAAAAAGCACAATGCCTGTAACTTGCGATTTTGCTGTTGACAAATTTCTGACAGTCCATGAAGTCACTGCGGTGAACTCGCACTCGCCCGAAACGCAATTTGACTTGAACATCTTCCACCACCACCACGATTTTCACTTTTGACATCAATAGTGGGAGACACATCATTAATATTTGATATAGAGAAACTCTTCCCATAATTTCATGGTCTCAAACCACTTAGAAAAACCTTTACAAATTTGATTTTAGTTAAATAGTTGCCAAGTTTTCCTGATTGTCATCATAAACAGTTCGGACAACTTCAGGTGTTGAGACGGTCATTGCAAGTATTTTTGGTTGGGGAAAAAGTAAGTTGTTTAATTCAACATTCTGAATTCAGACAAAGTTTTTGAAATTATAAACAAATGTTTTTGTTCAGTCTGGAAACACCAGAAACTGCTTTTTAGTGCTCCAGTTTAGGTGCAATTCACAACTTCAACATGCGTTACTAATTACCGCTGATGCAGAATCAAAGCAAAATACACGAGCTGTAATATAGTAGAAGTAAGTGCTTCTATCGCAATGTTCGTCACAAAAACAATTGACATTCAAACCATCCTGTTCCCACCAGCATCACAATGAAAGGCTGCAAAAAGTTTTACTCTCAGCATAAACGCGCTTTGGTTTTGACATTGAAGCCTGCTAGCTCCGCTTTGAACTTTATCGATTATTATCTAATTGGCATGCGGATTGGGGTGAAAGCTGTAGACCAGTGCTTCTTAACCTTTTGCGGTTTCGTTCACCCCTGCCATCTATTGCTGCATTCCCATTCAGCCTATTCTGAATGCATGGCCTATGTATAACAATAATTATAGTACATCGAGTGTTCATTCTTAGACCACACTATACTTTATCCACAGCGTTTTCCGCCATGCAACAAATTGGCTACGATATTCAAATATGGTTTGATCACAGAATCAGCTTTGCAAAACTTTTTTTCGTTTCATCAGCATATGTACCATTTGAAAAGAGGAAAGGAGAAGAGACTTTTTGCTAGCAGAGTTATTTACAACTGATGGAGGGAATTTTATTGTTTGCATAAATATTCGTGCTGTTGTTTGAGAAATTTCGAAGACTGTTCCTGATGAATTCCGTGTTTGTTTTGCAAATGACTCCTCAGTTTTGAATGAGCCAAAAACTGGTTGCTCTATTTATACTAGAAATACATGCATTGAGTAGACAGCTGACGGATCGATTCTTCACTTCTGGGATGAAAAAAAACATGCTTTAACATAATCGTCATACCACTTTCACCTTTTAATTTTTGAACCAACTTTTTCTCGACGCTAGCATTTCCTTTTCAAACTTATTTTTTTAACTGCGAAGCTGATGATGACTGCGTGTCTTGATCGATCTCATCCACAGATTTACATATACCAGCGGTTTTTTTTTTAAGGAAAATGTTAGGTACCCGGTACGGACCTGTAGGGACCCGATTTTCTCTGGTTCTAGGGACCCGATGATGATTTTTGCTGATTCTAGGGACCCGATTTTCAATTCTAGGGACCCGAATCGGGTCCCTATAACGCCTTACAAAAACCTGCATATACTTTCATCAAAACGAAGTGTTGTTGCGTAGTTTATAGATTTTCTACAGGTTGTACCTGAGATATATACGCATATAGATGTTGGAACCAACAACAAATAATATCTCAAATATAGGCTACTCCTGTACTTCGAATAGTTAGGCTTACACTTCGACTGATAAGTCTGAGGAATGTTCAGACGCCTGAAACTTTCGNAAGTACTGCGATTCTGGCAGGTAATTCGTGCACAGGAGTACGAGACGCTCGTGCAGAGAGCACAACAGAAATTCCACCACTCGATTGAATAAAACATGGCACCTCTCGGTGAAATCTATACCCATTACGTAACAGACTCAGTTAATTGCACCATAGTACGGTTTTCCTTAAGTGATAAGTTGCTGATTGCTGAAGACGCAAAGCTGGAACACTTGAAGTTTGCCATTTCATTCATTATTGCTGATATGTTTCAAAGGTAAACAAGAGACAACTGCATGTTGTCAGAGGATACAAAAAAATAAAAACCGAAATTTCATTCACCCTTACAAAATTTTCATTCACCATGGGGTGAACCATTCACCCGGATAAGAAGCACTGTTATAGACAACTCGTGGATTAACCATCACTTTTCGCATGATGCTTTGCACGCGCGAGCAACTGCGCGGCGGAAGGAACAGCACGAACCGCGTTTGTCAAGTCAGGCAGCAAGAAGTCTTCCGCATAAAACGCATCGAGTTCTTTAGGTCAATTGTGTTCGTGTGTTGTGAGGGGGAGACAGAAATAGCGCGATCGTGCACGCAATGACACTACGCTGACCGAAGATCACATCAACATTGCAGCTTGAACAACCGACATTGCAAATGCTTTTATTTTGCTTTTAACACCGGTGATGTTGGCGAGCACGTTGCCAGATGTTTACACAACACAGTTGTTTTGCGCCTCAAAGCAGCATGCTTCCGACAAGCGGGAGTAACTGATCACTGGCTGTTGCAGCGATACGGCAAGATTTGCTGGAGACAACAGTCACGGTATAATGCAGGATCGGTGATAAATGGTGGATTGGAAGCCAGGCAATAAAGTTTGGCCGGTTGTGTTGTCATGGAAAGCGGCTGCTATTACTTAAGGTAAACGCTTATATATACATAAATGTTGTTAATAAAAATAAAAAGAACACATTAGATTTGAAAAACCTTCGCTGGACCACCACCTGTGTCGCGTCACCTGCAACGAGTACAATAAGCCGTTGGTGCAGATACACGCAATGGTGATCGTTGCACAGAAGTCTTACCTCTAACAATTTTCGAAGTGCTGTAATTTTTCATCATATTTTAACGAACTGCACTGTGCCATCACAAGAAAAAAACAAAAAAGAATGTGCATACTTGTATAGTGCCTTTCCAGCCTCGATTAAGATCCAGTCCAAGGCGAAGTCTATCTGCCGCACGAAGGGACTGACTCGCAACATGACTGTGTGAGCGGCGCTTAGAATCATGCGCGGATACTTCCGCATCAACGCGTAAAAACTATGTTTCGTCATTCGAGCGATAACGGAATCGGACAGCGCCCGGACGCAGAAGAACGACGGTTCGCCAGTGAGCATGGCCAGCTGGCCGGTCAGCATGCCCGGCTTGGCCACGAAAAGGGTGACCTGCACAAAAGTAAAAACGACGTTACTGGCAACATAGGGGCGGCAACGTAAGGCCAATCATTGACGAATGAAGTGCTTGTAAATGTAATATGGCAAGGATGAACGAGGTACTGTAGAATCTCGAATCCTTGAGATTCGAAGCTTGCCAGATCCGAATCTAAAATTGCTTTTCCACCGGAATATTGGATTCGGAAATTGACATTGCCAGTTTGTTACCAAACGAAAAATCGCGGTTTCAATCTGCATCGAACAGCGCTTGAAACACTTTCTACACATGAGAGCTGTGCATCAACTCTTGCTTTTAATCACGGCAGTGTTTGCAAGGTCGGTTCGATTATTGTCTCTCGATCTCGATGACATTTGAATAAATAAAGTTGATTGACTGCGTGTTGAAATGTTATTTCCCTGAACTCTTTCGCATTGTGTGTGACTGTTGAACACAGACATCTCGGCAGATAATGCAGCGAGACAGTAACTGCTGGTGGCGATAAGCCACATATCTTTTTCTACTGTGTGAAAAGAAGCATGATTGAACCTGTGTCAATGCTTCCACAAGCTTGAAAAATCCATAGTTAACGAGACACTGAGTGTGACCAATGTGCCTGAGTAAACAGCTTAAACTACGCGTGTGTGGGAGCTTCTTTTCGCACAGCATAAAACTTTTGTGTAAATTGTCGTAATATACCTGGTTATTGCTACCAACAAAGCGCATTTTTAGTGACTGTTACCGTAACACGGGTAACACCGTAACCGTAACACATTTTTCTTCGTGGTGTAAAAAGGGTTAACGTCCATTTGCACTGCATCGTCAGCAACTGGTAAAGCAGAGGTGGGGAACCTACGGCCCGCGTGAACATTTGATATGGCCCGCATTAGAATTTTTGTTACCCAATTTGGAGTACAAGATCGCGTCAAAAAGAAGCTCCATGATAAGCAGGTACTTAGACAGTAAGCCAGAAGCCTCTATCTCTTAAGATAGTATGCCATAAGAAGCCTCTATCCCTCGTAGTAAGATAAAGGTAGAATTTTACTGTATGATAAAATCAGATGTTATTTGCGGCCCGTGATAGTAAACAGGTTCCCCACCCCTGTTGTAAATGATAAACAAAATGTTGACTTTGCCCCCCCCACTGAAAATTTTTCTGCGGGCGCTCATGCCTGAAAACATTGCCATGACAATCTGCGTCACTGTCGCAGCACTGAAAGTCTACTGAAGCATTTAGGAGGAATGCGTAGATTTTTACAAGCTCTGAAAAGCAATGCATCGTAAATACAGCTGGCCGACATTTAGAACATATCTCAATGATTTACATAGCAATACCTATGTCATGAAGCAGTAAATGTTGTATCTATGAATTCACAGTTGCACGAGGGTTTTGTGGTTTATGTTATTCTACAACAAGATTCGAAATTCTAAATTCGAAAATCCATTTCTATAATATCACATGGTTTTACTTTGTTCATCCGTGAATGTGACCGGCATCAGCATTTTCGTTACCCATCTTAGAGCAATACATCGTGCGAAAACGAGTCTTCATGATTTGCCGATGCAGTACTTACACAGTAAGTCAATACAAGTTTCCCTCTTTCATTGTAGTTACTAAGGAAGATAAGGTTTAATTTTAAGATAAAATTAATTATTTTTGGCAGCCCAACATGGATACCCTGCAATTTATGCGACCCGTGATAGCAATTAGGTCTCGAACCCTGAAAATCCAAATAAAGTCTAAGCCTACGTGATCGCTTCAATGTAAACTTTCCCCCAGAATGTTTATCTATCGATGGCAGCACGCTTGCGCATATATGTTCCTCACGTAATTTCCTGAACAGTCGCTCGAACAAAGGTAAGCACCAGTCGAAAGAACTCTCAAGTAACGCGAAATCTGAAAAGCGACGAAAAAATTAAGGTGATCTCTATATTGCAAAACAACTCATACCCTCTATTTCCCACTTGAGACCTTCAGAGTGAGTTGATTCTCACAAATTTCGTGCTTGGTCCCAGGTAAAGGACCCTTGTATGCTGCCGTTAATTACCTTCAACAGATTAGGAAACGACACACAAATCACAACGTACTTCTCTCTGGTCGTCCAAGCCCGTTTCAGGCACTGTTTGAAGAACACGCAGGTTGCCAGTGACAACGAAATGCATACAGACGTCCTGATCGCCTTCGCTGATGAGTGGGCAACCGGTACGCACCTGCAATATCAAACACACGTCAATTTGTTTACCCGTCCAGAAAGAAATAAACACAAAACCGAACAGTGGACATCGTCGGAGCTTTCAGGGAAAATTCACCTTAACAAGTTCAATGTTGTCTTGTAGGAACTCTCGGTCGTCGATGTCCAGTATTCGACAGAGGTCGTCGGTGACCAGATCCAAAACCTCTGGCTCATCCAACTTGCAAATCTACGTTTGGAAGAAGCATGTCAATCAAAACATATTTCTGTGTACACGCATCAGATCCGCATTGCAGTTTGTTACCACATCATAAGTTACGTTGGATTTCTGCAAAACTTGAGGGCAGCGATGACTGGGCTTTGCTGGCTTTACACGACTGTGCTTTTCAGCAAGTATTAAAAATNGCGTTTCAGGTAGACGAATAACAAGCAAAACGGTCGTTCACACGACACCAGCAGCAGAGTTATAAGTCGGGCCGGGCTTTTCGGGTCGGGCCGGGTTCGGGCTTATGTTTGTTATAATGTTTCGGGCCGATTCCGAGCCTGCATACAAAACCTTTTTATAATATTCAGATCATCGATTTTTTCTTTCGCCATACATTGTTCTGCTCACCACGGTGACTTCTGGGAGTGAAGTGATTGCGATTTTTCTTCAGCTAATTCTATTTGCAAATACAGCTGCGTTCTTTTTCTCTCTGCTCGGAAAACCCTCACACTCTTTTTGAGAAGGCGACAGCAGTGAAAGATCAATCACTTACGCGATTCTTGGCTTGTTTTAAAAAAAGATGGCCTACAAACCGGTTTTTCATGCCTACAGCGCTATCCTGGATAGTTACTTTTATGCCTATAGCGCCATCATGGATAGTTTCGTGATAGTTAATATTATTCTTGAGAAGCATTGCATCCCGCAGTATTATTGTTGACTAACAAGCTAAGTTTGTGCTTTACACCAATGTTTTGGTCAAGGTGGTTGCTATTTCATGAAATGGAAGTGTGATAAAAGCGTGAACCTGCAGCTACTCCCGTAAACTACTTTTGATACCTCACAGTTTCGCGTATATCTTGACTCATTCGGTAAATTTGGCTTTAGGACCCAAATCGGGCTTCAAAAATAATGCCGGGCTCGGGCCGAGTTCGGGCTTCAAAATGAGGCCCGATTACAACTCCAGTGATGACGCAAAGTTGAAAGGTGAAACGCTTCTAATTAACACTTGCATTTTGCAAAAAAACAAGCAAACATATTAACACCACATACGCATTATCCAAGAGCTGTACGCAGTATCACGTTTTACCTGGAAGTTCCCATCTTCGCTAAAACTTGAAGATGACGATTGCGGAGTATTCCCGATCTAAAATTAAAATAATAATGACACTATAAACAACTGGTTGCACTTTGAACGTAAAACCGGTGAGGTACGGTTTATATATGTTAGAATTTCCGCTAAAACTTATTTTTCGTTGGCATTTATCTCATTACGAGTGGGCACATGTCATTTGGATTGACTGAGTGCGCGCAGCAGAACAGACTGTTGCAGGCTGCAATATGTAAAGAAACGGGCGACCAGCACACCGCTTTGGCATCAACTTCCTGGACGCAAATGGCTTAAATAATGCCCCTGAAATGTGATGTAGGGCGATAACGACTTGGTTAGCTGCACCAAAACTGTCTCCTGCACATGGTTTTTCAAAATCCTGACGTATTTACTTAGTGTGTCCACACGTTTGACACAGACAAACAGTCTTATTTTTCTAAACCGTCTTTACTGGAGAGTAATTTCCCAGGTTAAAAATTGTGATAGATCACTGCTTTTTAAACCGATTTTTTCAAATACTCTGGAAAATTTCCCAACATAAGCGCTCCACTACGCGTTCATACACCGCAAAATTGGTGTACGATTTGGGAAGGGTGCGTGGGATACGCATAACATCAAATCAAGGTTGGCATTAGTTATTTGGTTGTACTTTCGGAAGACCTTTTCTAAAAATGACCAAACATTTTTTTAAAACGACCCTTACAAAGAAAATTACTGTGATGTTTCAACGGTCACACATATTAAGTTTTCGTAACCTACGCGACAGTGAAATTGGTCGAAGGTCGGTACCATTATGGCTAAAGTTGTATCAACATTCTCTACCTGCTCAACGCTGGAGACACAATGAATCTGCTTCAAAACTGAACGTAAGTCTTTCTTAGGTTGGCCATCAGGTAAACTAGATTGCCTGTAAGAATTAAAATAGAAACATTCATTGTCACAGTGCAACTCAACATGTCAGATGCATGTCCTGAACCATTGGTTTCTAATTTCTCTACGCATTGTCAGTGCCGAGGGCACATGCGCATTATGTTGCCACACGTCCAATGAAAGTCCTTGTATTTTCCATATTTTCAATTTACTGTATAGCATTGCAAAACAACGTCACAAAAAAGGTTCCCGTTCCAGCTTCATGCAATAGAGACACCTACAGTTTACATCAATAATCTTTCGCAAACGTAAAAGAAGTTCGAACGATCTTTTGAAAATAGCAAGCAAATGTTTTTTTCGGTTTTGCCTTGGTATTATCAGCGTTTTTTCAAGGAAAATGTTAGGTACCTAGTATGGATCTGTAGGGACCCGATTTCTTCTAGGGACCCGATTTTCTCTTCATCTAGGGACCTGATAATGATTTTCTCTGATTATAGGGACCCAATTTTAAATTGTAGGAACCCGACTCGGGTCCCTAAAACACCTTAAAAAACCCTGGTATCATTTTACAACATGGAAGCAGTATACCGGATTGCCCACGGTGCAGCAAAGGCTGACGTAGTATGAGGTTACTGGTTACCGCAGTAAAAAGATTTCCAAGTCGCTCGGATATATTCATTGCAACAAACCAATATATTATTTAACTTTACTGTCGATCATTGAAAGCTCTAGGTTTTCTGTAAGCTTTCGAGGAATCAGCCGATTGGCTTCTGCTTTCATGATTCTGCGATGATTCAAACTTGCACATATCTGTATTGAGTGACGAGTCTCTGCAAAGGTGAAGGGTTTGAATCCATCAGCAAATTGTTTAATAGGTAATTGATTTTCACGTGACACTACGCATCTTCAGTCCTACAATCTTATTCAAATAGATTTCTATTTGATGAAACTACGGTTGTTGACAGCAGGGATGAACATCTTGCTTCACGATTGGTGTTGATTGCGTGAAAACATGTCCGATGAATGGCTTGGCAAGTTTTGTGAGATCACAACCACCGGCTGGAATGTTTTCATAACATTTCCGATCACGCAGTTGTGAAAATTTTGCAAATAATACGTTATGTCCATCACAACCAATGCAGAAAAATGACCAAGGCCACAAAAACTGACACCAAGTAAGCTCTTACATTATCTTCAATAGACCTTTCCTAATTAAGTAATGTGTGGTACGAATGGAAGAATATACGTTAAGTAATGTGTGACGACGTAGTGGGAAAGGTCCGTTGGTTGCTTTACTATTACCAAGTTCACTATCTTTTCTACTAGCACGCTTCTGTTGAAGGCGTGCTAGTAGAGCAGACACTGAAAGTAGTACTGTAGTTCTTTTGGTGTAATACTTGAGGGTTTTGTCGATGAACAACGTGTTTCGAAAAAATATAATATACAAAAGTGATTGCAGCGCTCTAATATTCTGCTCTTCTCCAATGCTCCCATTCTCTATACACGCAACAGCGATTTCAGAGCTGCGTTATGGCCAATCACATGCGAAGAAACCGAGTGGTATCAACACCGGTACACATTTTAGTTTGTTCCCTGGACAACTCAAAACCCCCTTCCACACAAAAATCATCCGGAGCCAAAGTCTCAATCACGAATATCTGCTGTGTCAAAATCGAGTTCAACCAGGTCGTAAATTGATGCGTCAGCGCCGTTAAAAATATATTTTTGAAAGGATTATTTTCGTGTTTTGTGCGGTGCAATTTTGGAAGAGCATTGATTGCAATAACGAGAGTACCTGCGAAAGACATTGTCGTCATCGTCCACAACAGTTTCCATTTCGTGAAACCTTAATTGTTTCGTTTTATTCGTAACCTGAAAAGCAAAGCAGATTGGGTGCTGGACGAATGGAGAAAAGTAATGAGACAGATTGTCTCGCACAAACCGATTTACATACTTTGACAGCAATAGGACTCGCAGTGGCACTTGAGCTGCGTCTTCTTTCGCCAACTGGCTTTACTTCCTCCTCCGTCTCATTGCCATCGAGCTGCTCTTTAAGATCATCCAGAGACAACCTGCGCAAGTTATTACTTTTGACAGCTGCGAGGCGCTGGTTATTGTGCTTACGAATGACCGTATCTTGCATTGGAGGATCCAGTTTTTGCAAAATTTGAAGCATTCTTCACTAAGATTGCGCTATTAGAATGATAAAAGTAAAATTTCAAACTTTTATTGCTGACACAAGATCGAAAAAATCTATTACGAAAAATAACAAAATAGCGTTATTCTGAACGCCTTCAAGGAAAACAAAAACAGTCTTGTTGTGAATAATATATCACCGCGGAAGGCTGTATCCTCATGCACGTAACACTCAAATACCAATCGTCTGCCTCGTTGGTCGTACGCTTCAAACAATGATATTGAAGCTGCTTGATCGAAGGAAGTGAGCTGGTGCTGGCGAAGATGGAGGAATAACACCAAGCAGCCTCACATAATTTGACTCGAACGCAATTAAACACTAGAAAGAACAATGCGCTCAGTTCTAAATCACATCAATGTTGAAAAAACGCTGACAAACGCCAGTCTCGCACTTGTGCTTTTCGGCCATGTCTGTAAGAACTGCTGAAGAGGACACACGACGGATGGCGAGAGGAATATTCCGTCGTTTTGTCTAAAAGGAAATGAAAACAACCCTTATCGCTCTGAACGTTTCAGACTAGAGAACTGCAACAAACTGTTTTTTAAACGTCAAGTTCAAATTTAAACGAAGTCCGGGAGACCAGTCCTATTCATCCTGGCGCAGTGTGCAAAAATTATTACTTCATGAAATATAGGGGTTCGGTATGACCAGCCCATTTGCAACTATGCGAATTTGCTATCTAAATCCGAGCGCACTATACAGCAGTTTGTACAGTGCAGCAAAAAGTATTTCCAGAAAGGATGTGACAATGCAATCCGCGTTTATAATGTGAATTGGACTGAACTAATTAACCATTTTTCGTCACTTTTTCTCACATAATCACGATCAACCATATGCCAATCTACAATGCCTCATCAATTTGCGAATCAACGGCAACATTTTTTTTTCATATGAGTTACAACCAGAACGATAGATTACGGATTTGCAATAAAACAACTGAAACAAACTTATAGCAAACATTTTGCATTTTTAAATTGAACAACTTGTCAGGACAAATTTTCTTGTGAGAACTAAAACTGACACAAAGCGGAACTCATTTATAATTAAAAACGCAAAAGAAATGTAGACCTACCACACCAAAGAAACGAACTACAAACGTTGTCTGATGACTGAAAACAATATCTACCGACAATCGTCTGTCTTACAGGATTGAGCAATTCTTGCGACAAGCCAAGGTAATTGTGTAAGGCAAGGAAGGTCACTCGCTGCAACCTGGTCATGATGACTTGTACAATCTGGACCAAAGAATCGTTGTGATTTTTAAATGCTTCGTTGAACGCTTCTGCCGGCAATCTGCAAAAACAAGAAACAAACTGAAAAGTAGTGAACAAGACACGCTGCGCTTCATTGCTGCAGTTGCAAGCTCGGATGCCAGCACGGTACTGATAAACTTCAAGGACTATGTCGCAGAAGTACGACGCAAAAAATGACATGCGAATGTTATGGCTGGTGCTGTGTTCGTACAAAAAAATTGCACGCTTGCTTCAGTCATCGGTCAACAAAACCCGATCTTGCACCAGCAGGGAAGATTAAACCGCAAGCAGTTTCGCAAACCACTCAATTGTTTTTTATGTCTTACCGAAGTACGACAGATTTCTTGACAGCTCGGGCAAAGACAGTTTTGTAAGGGGCCATATGTCCTGTCAGAACATCCAAGATGCTCAGAAGACTGTACAAGCTTTCTCCGACAGATAATTCACCGAGTTTGACCTGTGGTAAGAAAGAATGAAGATCATTGTTAGTCCATGCATGCTTGAAAGTTCAAACTGGTTTGTTTTTGTGAATTTTCCACGCAAGAGAGATTATCAAGGCAGTTCTCGAGACATGGTGGTTTCATTCTGATAAGCAACACGTTTCAGTGAAAGATTTACACGAGCACGAACTACAGACTTTGAAATGTCACGAGTGACAATTTCGTCGAAAACAGAGTCTTGAGGAAGTAACTATCATTGCCCAGTCGCCTACAATTGCACCATAATATCAGCATGACACCGATGAGCGTCAGACTCAGTTATTTTTTCAGCTCGTAGGTTAAACCACCATTGCTGCATAGTACAAGCAATAGAGTAAACTGCGTTCTTAAAAATTATAAATGCCCTCCATTAGGGGCATCTGCAGCATATGTCCTTTTCAAAATCACTATTGCAGACAAGTGGATGATTTACCTCATTGCTGTCTTCCATGATGTAGAGATTAATTTGACCTTCCTGTATAACGTACAACCACTTGTCATCTTCACCAATTTGAAATAGGTGCTCGCCTTGATTGAGCTGGATAGTTTCCATATGCCGACAAAGTTGAAAAAACACTCCTCGCTTGAAATGGCCAAACACCCTAACAAACATATATCGAATCTTATCACAAATTCAATTTGAATAGTAAAATCTTGAACATGCCTCTGCAGTAGCCTGAACATTCCCTCTTTCCAATATTTGCAGTGGCGCACTCGTTACTGGGAAATTGCCGTTTCCAACAAGCAATGTTCGACTTGGTCATAAAAAGTTACACGTCATGCCAATCGCAGTATTTAATGCCCAATGCCAGGCCTAAAAAAGCAACTTTCTGTATTTTCTATTCCCCATATAACAGACCCAACTTGTTCTTGTTTTTTTTCTGATAAACAAGAACAAGAAGATACTACTTCCACAAGTTTGCATGCAACTGCGATACAACTAATACCAGTATCGTACAAACCGTGTTGGCAAGAAATGAGTATTTTAATGCAGAAAAACAAAATGCAGGCACTGCCCAAATTGATTTGGTGGAACTAGCTAACACTTTACCAAACTTGAAACCCAGTCATTTCCTGATTAAAGATTTCTCGCATGAACAGCAGTGCTTTGCGCAGGGCGGGTCAATCGATACCTTTAAAACAACCCGGGTGGTCAGTGCAGGGTCGAACATGCTTTAAATGTTGATGTTACGCGCAATCTTTCAAGATATACCCGAAGTCAAACAAAATAAATTTGATAAAAGCTAGAACGTAAACACAAAGCTTTTGCAGAAATGGTGGATATATCATCACACCATTTACGTTAATGGTGATATGCTGCAACACCTGCGCGCTCATACTACGTAAGGATGAGGTGGATCGACAGGTTGAAGGTAACTACAGCTGTCGTTGGTCTTGAATTGCTTTCTCAGGGATCTCCGTTTAGTCTTACCGAATGAGTGGGGCAGGGCCTCAAAAACGAAAACAAGAGGTTTTAGGGCCGAGAAAATTTTACTGGGCCAATAAAAAGATGGATCACGTNAACAGGTTAAATTAAGCGAAATNGGGCATGGTAACAACATGCAAAAGCTATGCCCAGAATATTGAAACGGGAAATTTGGGNAAAAAAACACACCCAACTGATGCAGTAGGTGAAGATTGTTAAGGGAAGAGGTAAAGCCAGCAAATCCACACTCAACATTAAAAATTTCGAGAACATTGCCCTCCCCTGAATGTAACAGAAGTGAAAATGGTCCAAACCACAAATGCAAACACGCTTGCCTCCAACGGCTGAAAGATTTCACCTTTTAACAAACAACAGCTTGGAACAGGCTCCAACGTTATGCAAGAAACATTATAGAACGTGACGTGAAAACTAATATCCATCGATCGCTGTCGAATCAAACGCCAGGAAGTGCGCGAATGAAACCAAGTAGTTCTCGTCAAAAATACTGGCGACCAGTCGTTGCCGAAAATAAATCCGGTGAAACTTTCCACGGCAGCACTCTCCAGCAAAGTAACAATGGTATTAAATTTTCAGGCTGAGTCCTGACAAGGCAAGTCAAAGTATTGAGAAATATTTGGCCGGAGTGGCTTTTCTTAGAGAACCACCCTATATCGAATTTCCTTCGCGAACCGGCTGGGCATCTTAAGCGATTTTATTGGGTCTTATCCCGTCTTAGAAGTAAGGAAAGTCGTTCTTAATATTCACGAAAACAAAGAAAAGGAACTACTGATTTACGAACATGGCGGGCCGCAGCGACCTGACAAACCACATACCAAAACTGGAAATCAGTGTTACTGTCATGACCACGTGCAAGGCAAACACATCCCAGAAGTAATAATGTGCCTCACTTCACACTTTGCAGCAAGTACAAGACTTCTTCCGGCAAGTTTGGGAGGCCTTCGTCCTGCTGATCGGCTTCAAGCAGCAAGGACGGAAGTTCTTTTTTCTCCAACAGTGATGGAGTCTTCTGCTTGGAGAACACCATTTTCGCCAGGATCATCATCCGCTCCCGGTTCTGGAGGCGGCGCCCGGATCGACTGTATTCTGGGACTGAGATCCCCTTGGATACTTTCCTTTGAACTTTGCTGGCAGCGTCGCGACCCTGATCCACACGACAAATGTTAGAGTCGTTGAATGGCGGTCTTGCAATGCAAAGCCGGTAAATGTAACTGCAACATTTCGAATGTTTGTTCCCAAAACAAACCGGCATAAAATTGTACTTGAAAAAGGCACGTGAAAAGCATCAAAGAATTCAGTTGAGTATCAAAATATTGGAATAGGACGTTACAAGAATTTAGTTCAGTATCAAAATATCGGAATAGGACATCTTTTGCGAACTTTATGCACAGACGAGGCCAAAAATATCCCGACATCTTTACAAACATTCCTACACTTTTTACCGGTCGAAAACCACTTCAGCGAACTTAAACGCATAATGTTAAGTCAATATGATTGTTGCATCCTTCAGAAACAACTTAGCTGTCAAAACAAAAGGCACTGACATCGATCCACTAATTTAGTACATTTTGTCGACAATAAAGACAGCAATTTAGGAAGTTCATCAGCGGCAGTTTCTTCAGAAGCAATAAGCGAATAAAACAATCTTTTTATAGGTTGCAACTTCGTTCAGGAAGTAACTAACATCGTGATGCATACCAGAATGACTGCAGTTCCCTTTGAATCTTGGAATACTGCAGATTGTTTTGTTGATGTTTTGAATTCCTTTCATGCGACTGACTAAACCGATTAGTTCAACCGAAAATACGCCAATGCTGCGTTCACGCACGCTAGCCAATCAAAATTTGACCATTAACACAATGCGCGAAATACGTCTAATAACAAAAATTACGTTTTCTTTGATTGGAATATTTTTAATTTCTGTTTTGTGCAGACAAAAACGATGCACTGTGTTGTGGAAATCCATCAGCTTCAGTTTTCAAGCGTGGTAAGAGTAGCGGTTGATTCAGGACATACTGAACGACACAGTAGAGCCCTGCGCGTGGCGGGTTAACCTTAACCGCGCGGATGCGGTTCGGGAACACGTGAAGCTATGCGTGGGGCGCGGGTTGAACTTGGTGTGGTGCGAGTCGGGCGCGGGTTAAGAAGTTCTTTTTGCGGTTAAGTGAATGATGACCCAGTGCATGTGAAAGTGACACGAGCAAGAAATTCAAAGCTACAGAGAGCTTCCGTTACAAGGCTGTGGCAACATTCTCCAGATTGCGGTACAAGGGTGTAGCAACATGATGGCGAGACCACAAATTGGAGTTTACAGCTCTCGGTGGTCTTGCAAGAAATACGCTCTGCATGATGGCAACTAGCGCTGCTAATAAACGATAGCTTAATATCGACGGTCATACCGTGAATAGCAAAAGAGCAAATTTAAAGTGTTTGTCAGTGAACAACACACTGTTTCAACGACATACATCTGTTGGGCTTGAAATGAACCACTGAATAAATTGCCAGCAGCGATGAAACATAGGTGTATGAGTACAGCGGTTTTCAGACACACAATGGAAGGTGCAGGTTTGCAACGGAAACAGTGCGAAGCGGGTTGGGTCGGTGCGGGCTCGATTTCTAAAATTCCTGCAGGTGTGGGGCGGGTTTAAATTTTGTGGGAGCGGACAAAAAATTTCAACACGCGCAGGACCCTAGTACACATAGTACTACGCTAATTTTGAAATTTATCTTTACAGTATAGTAGTACTATACATCACAGTAACCAAATGACATTGCAGTTCAGACGGCTCTCCATTAAAAGCCGCAAGATTACCTTTCTCAACACTTTTGTTGCATAGAATTGAACTTTGTCTCGCTTCCGAAATCGATACTTGCGATTTTGCTCAACTTCTGGGATTGATGTCACTGTACAAAGTCAAAGTTTGGCTGTTAACAATTGTCTGATCACATGGAAATTATAATGAATGCTAACTGGAAACTGAGCCCAAGTTGTTGCTTTTTGACGACACATACTTACAAAATTTAATGCAAAAAGTTGCAAGAAATGCATAAACATTACAAGCCCACAGAAGTAAAGTAAAGTAGATACCTGTCGTTTGTATTCTTGATTTCAGAATGAAGGCAAATGGAAGAAAAACTGCTAGCAATGTGGCAACGGTCATCATCAGCATTACCACCTGTCAACAGTAAAAAACATTCTGAGGCAACTAGTTTGCAACGAAAACTCACCAGTGACCACAAAGGCAGCTGATTACTTATGATCAAGCGCATCTGTTAAAAATGTTGAGGTAACTTGCATGTATTCTGTAAATAACAAATAATTGTTCGATGCAAGTTCAGAATCACTGATACACAACACAATTTTACTACTTATATCTTATTGCTGCTGCAGCCAAAACGCAAACCCTTTTGCTAAAAAATGCATCACCGTTATTGGCATAAGAGCAAAACCTCGCGCAACCTGATGCGTAGCTTTTCCTAGCCAGAAAATGCTCTGAAGCAATTTTTAAAATAAATCCTAACTTGTATTTGGCGTGGGTATATAAGACAAGTGCGCAAATATGAAGCCAGTTAGCACAACTACAGTGTCTTGCTTAATTTAAAAACGTACATTTACATTCAACTTTGTAAACAACTTAATAAAGTCATAGCAATGGTAGTTCAGTACTACTGAAGTTGCCTCTCAAAAGATGCAGTGATTGTGATTAATGTACGGCCACTGAGTGAATTACCATAATGGTACTTAGGTAAGAGTGTTTCTTGTAACTGCCACAGCAAGAGATTCACTTTGGATTTTGACTTGCCACCAATGATACAGTATTAGTGCTTTACTCTCTGTCGTGGGAAAATGTGATGTGAGCAGCAGTGTTCTTTCGTAAATTATACCAAGGTAAGTTCATGGTCACTTCAAACATATTTATTCTAGCATTTGCACATCCGAAAAAGTTAGAAATTATCTATATTTAGAGAGCAAGATTGTAGCAGAACATATTAATACAATGACATTAACCATTTACTGAGGCACTCCTGCATTAAACACTTTTCAGTTTGACAATTCTGTGCTTAACAGTGGTATGTAAAAATGTGAAGTCAATAAAACCACAGCAATGCACATTCTAAGAAAAGCAACTGGTTTAGTTTTGATTGTGCAGACATGCATTAGATTACTCTAGCATCCTTGACCTGTACATGCAGATCTTTAGGCACTTCCAATATCAGTATTCCTGCTATATTCAGATGTCCACTTCTAGTTGCAATCAACCAAAAAAACAGACCAAATAACGCATAACAAAACTTCCTGAATGGTACTCCAAGCATATTAGAGTTAAAAGACACATTCAAAAAATATCATCTAGTGTATTGAAATTGCCAAAAAAGCTTGACACATCAAGTGAAGCAGAACTAAACCAGAATACTGTACCCTCTAGTAATATCTGATATTACAGTATATATGATACATATGGAGGTTGGTTTGAGTGGCTAAACCACTAAAAACTGAGCCAACATTCTGAAAAATGTTAGCAACAGTATAAAGCTATTTAGGAGAGAATGCATTTCACAATAATTAAATGAGTAGACAAACGCATATTGCTCAAATGCTTACCATAGCACTTTCATGGTTAATGCCAAATTGGATTTCAATAGTCAACAGCATCTGCTTAAGCTGAGACGTCCAGTAGGTCAAAACACCAGTAGTATCAAGAAGAGCATACAATGTGTCCATCGTTAATCATCTGTCTGAAAGCTTGTTAAAATGAAATGGGTAGCTACGAAATGTTATTTGTTTATACAGAATAGTTTACCACTTTCCCTGTACTAACATGCCCTCTGCACGTGAATATTGCAACGACCTGCAAAAAACAAAACACAGGATTCTTTAATCTACATTCTTGCATGCAAATACTGGTATGCACAAATGCTGCAAATATGGGTCAACCACTAGCATTGCAATTGGTTCATTCTTTCCAAAATCAATCAGTGCCTCCATGGAAACTTTTTCACATTGTATTCAAACCCTGACAAAAAAGATATACACTTAGGTTATAGCTGCTTTTTTTCACTGAGACATTTTGGTCACTGAAAATTTTCTGTCATTTGTCTCACAGTTGTGTTAAAACTCACCACAACAGTATTCATTAGCCTATATTTTCAGACATTGTCACTGAAATGACTTAATGTTTTATGGTCATTTCAAAAACATTTTGGTCTATGACCAAAAAACCCTGAGTTAAAGTTTGAAATTGCTCATACTTTCAAAAAATCCCCCCAAGTATTTATATCTCCCTTGCATATTTTCATTATACTTTTCTTAAATTTTGGACGGCATTACTTTTTATTTCAATAACCACATCCAGTTGAAAAATTGTCTGTGGATAGTGATTTCATTGTTCTTTACGTTTTTTTGGCACCACTTGATCATCCTGGTTGATCACAATCACAGTTTTAAAATCGCACTTAGTATTGTTCAAACAATAAAGCATTCCTAAAATTGCATTTACAATGTTTTCACATGTATCTTGATGTCCATGAACAGTTTAACCCATTTTATCCTTGAATAAAAGTGTGCTGGTAGTCAAGAATATTACTCCAAAAACAAAACCTAAAAAATATAATTATATTTTTGAAATAGTTAATGATTATAATCATTAATGAAAAATAGTTAACTGCATGGACCATTGGTCAGAGCCTGGAAACTTGTATAAAAGAACATTGTATTGATAAGTTGTGAACATACCACAAATCTTGATAGTGTGACATAACGCATTGAATTGATGGTTGATTGACTTTGGTTAACGTATCTTCCCTGATTTATTTAATCTTTAGTTATACATTATTGCAGGGTCACCAACGTGGTCCCCACGGGCACTAGGTCACCCGCAAGGGCCAAGTATGTCACCTGCGGGCCTGTTCTAAAAATAACATTAGCATGATAAATGTCTTCACATTAATGAATATCAATACTAAAATAATTGAAGGTAAATTGAGCAAAATTTTTATTTCAAGGTGTGCATCAAATTAGTAGCCCTTCGCATTAATCCGTATACAAGAAGTAGCTCGCAGTTTCAAAAAAGTTGGTGACCCCAGCAACCTTTTCGAAACCGAAAGGTTGGTGACCCCATGACCCCTGTTATATGAAAACATATGTGTTCAAATTCTAGTTGAACACCAATTTGGATATTAGTGTTGAAAAACATGTCGGTGGACTTGTTGCGATACACTGACAACAAATTGTATATGCATGAAAGCCATTGTTGGTGAGTATTAACAAAGTTACGGGCAATGAAAATGTCACCATATATAAGGTACCTTCACCTATCATGCACACTGCAAAGTCACAACATGGCAGTGGCAACACTGCATGAGAACTCCTGAGTCATAATATCTGCAAACTCATAACAGGTTAGGGTTTTAGGATTAGTGTTAGGGTTTAGAATTGGGGGTTAGAGTTAGGTTAAGATTTTGATTTAACCCTACACAATGCAATAACTCAGCAGTTCTCACGCAATATTGCTGCTGTGATGTTGTGGCTGTGCAGTGTGCATGTTAGGTAAATACTCATCAACAACAGCTTTCATGCATATGCATGTTGTCAGTACATCATAAAAAGCCTACCAACATGTTTTTCAACACTTATTTTTAAATCGGTGTTCAACTAGAATTTGACCCATACTGTAGCTGATATAGACATTGCACATTACATGAGATCTTTCATATACAAGCACACGCCATATCATCATATCAACTATAATGAAATTATAATATAAACAACAGCACACTGATCAATTAGAGACAATCATCATTTTATAATAAATACTACTCTCACCATGTTCTAGGCCTAAAACAGTAATAAACAATTCAACATTCAAAACATTTTAAAATGAATGATATAGCAAGCATACAGAAATATAGTGGGTTATATTCAGCTGTTAAAAACTTGCCACCCTTACACACACTAGACTAGTGGTTCCCAACTGGGGAGGAATTCATGAGTTCAGAGGAGGAATTTCCACTTTATAGTTAAGTTACATATTCATTGTAAGTGTTGTAATTCTTTTTTAAGTTGGCATTGTCTCTTTCATTTAGTTATACCACTATACATAATTTGTAAGTTATTTCGTGGACTACCACAGGTTTTTGTTGACACACTTTAGTGCCATTATGAGAACAAATAGTTTTTGTCCCACTTTTATTAATGAAGTTATTGTTGTCAATAGAGACCATTGTTACAACTGTAGTTAATACTAGCCTACAACCCGTACAGGTGAGGAATGAAAGTTCTGTAGGGGAGGAATGAAAAGTTCCAAAATGAGCAATGGGAAGAATGCATCAAAAAAGGATGTGAACCACTGCACTAGACAAAAACAGAAAGTATATCTGTCTAGTTCACAATGCCATAGGCCTATAGCATTACCGTGGAAGTCAAAAATGTCCTTGGCATATCAAATTTAATCTCAAAAGTAAGACTTGCTAATTTTTGATTTTGTTGACACTGTCTGCAAAAAAATATTAAATTAGATTCTGATATCTTTAAACAAATAAGACAGTGTCTATTTTACCTCATGAGGTAATAGCACTATTGGAGCTATTCAGCCTTTAACAAACACGATTGGTTGAAGTCAATGAAGTAGTCACACGACAACTTCAAAATGCATCACCTGCTTACTTGCCCATGACATCTGTTACAGCTCAGACCAATAGACAAGTATTGTCATGGTTTCAGTGCTGGCAAGTTGTTTGCAGCTTCTTGTCTGCATTACATGAACTGTAGGCTAAACCCTAACCCTACACCTTAGCCATAAGTTACTTTAATCCTAATGTACACGGCATGCGTCCGGTGCATTTTTTGAGCGCATGTGTCTGATTTTGTGACGTCACATCCTTTCTGATGTGTCCGGTGTGGTCTGTGTTCAAGAACCTGTTTCTATATTGACGCATCAGACTCACAACACAGGATTCAAGACAGAGCAGTGATGTGATGTCCTTGTAGACACTTTTTTGTATTGAGGAAAAAAAGCATGAAAAACATGCACAGAACAATTGCTGATGGTTTGTTGACAGCTGAAACATATGGGTTTGCGAAAGATGAATTTATCATCAAGACTTCTCACACAGTGGAATTATCCAGTGCTGTGGGCTACTGAACTGCTGCACGTTTAGGCCTGCATGACCTGGCCCACATGATCGGCTTATGTAGGTTGAAGTTTATGTCACAAGCAAGTCATGGTTTGTGCAACATATTCTGCCATTTGCTGCATTGTAGGGCAGGCCATTGTAGCTATTGGGTAACATGCTAAATCAGGGGTTCCCAACCTTTCTGTGGCCATGCACCCCTTTTGCATTTTGACATATGAACATGCACCCCTAAAATCTCTTATGACAAAGATATTGACCGAAATAACAAACATCCACCGAATTTTAATAACACTTTTCGATTTCTAGAAGTATAAAGGTAGACTTCGTTTTCTTGCCTAAACTTATTTTTTTGCAGCTGTACAAAAAATGTAACCTTTGAGATAGGCAAAGGTACCCCTAGTGCTAAATTCAAGGCTATTGCTGTTTATTCCACTGTTGATGTTTTTGTTATGGGATTTTGTGTGACATTAATTGTACCTGTTGTCCATGCTATTTCAATTTTTTTATACCTGGCCCCTACCGAAATAAAACAAATGGTTTAAATGCCTTTATGACAGTGGTGGTAGGCCTGCACTTATCTTATTCAATCCATTGTAGCAACAAATCATGCAAACTTTGTGTAATGTAACACTTTCTTCCTCTAATATGTTGTCACCAATACTTGTACAAGTAAAATTTGGAAACCTATGTTGGTTTTGGATGCATGGAACACTGACTTTACTCATTTGAAGTGATGCTTTCATTCACCAGTCATTTCAAGGTTTTGTACTGCAACAGGTCTTGTGCAGCTTCGTTCAACAGTTTGGTGTACTAAATTAGTAACACCTTAACAATATGTCACATGTGATGTCAGAACTTAGATGAAACACGGTGTTGCACTGCAGCACACCAACCTCATCGCTGACTTTTGGGTCTCATCAGTCATTCATTCAACCCAGGCTGTGCATAATGAATGCACCGCTTCATGAACAGACATGTGCATACTCAAGCCACTGAGTTCACCACACCAGACGCCTACACACCAGATGCACTGCACTAGAAGAATGCTGTGTGCATACAACTTAACCCTAAGCCTTAATCCTAACCTTAAACCCTAACCCTTAATCCTAAATGTTAAATGCTAGCCTGTTGTCACTTTATGTGCTTGTCATATGACCACTAAATGTAAATCTTGTTCAACTAAAGGCTTAAGTTGTATGGTATAATAATGATATTTTATTGCGGACTCATGGTCCATATCACCAACACAAGAGCACAAAAAGTGGTTAGCTATACATCAGCGCACGTAACGGAAACGGTGTTTGCACATGACCAACATTGGGAGGAGCAAAGCACTTTATCCTCACCACAGCTGTATCGTCATTTGCAAGAGCACAGAAAATGGATAACCATACAGTAGGGCATTACACAACCGATGTTAGTACGTGTCCAACCTTGAGAGGAGCAAAACACCTTCCCAGCACTTCTTACTTTTTTATGCTTGGTGTGTACACAGTGTCCACATATTTTAACTACACAAAAGCAATACTGATGAGACACAGACTCCGAAACAATTCACGGACAACTACTGCATTTGGTCTCCATACAAGAGTGTTGAATAATTGAGGAAAAATGAAGATTTGTAAAAAGCATCAGACATTTGAAGCAATTGAATAAAAAAGTTGGATGAAGATGTGCATCGTACAAAAAATCAATACAAGTTGTTTCTTAGCACGGCATCAAAGGTCCTGACACAATGGCTAACCTGGTGTGGGCGAACACTAACATTTCTGGGTATGTAATGCATAATTCG
>JGI24021J15306_10000783_pt1 | contig 27473 bp, 18 predicted proteins | sample Ectturendosymbi1_FD_15306 | JGI IMG/M metagenome (IMG submission 15306) | reverse complement strand
ACCCATGTAGGTATTTCGGATGTAGCTAAATGCGGAAAAGGTATTTTGGCCCACAAGCCAAATAAAATAATACTTTTTACCGTAACATATGTTTATCTTTTATAACGGAGAGGTAAAAATTCAGCGTGTTGTTTGCAGCAAGGTACAGGTATTGGCTGGTGAAAGCATGCTACCAAATAAGCTTGAGCGTCATTTAACATCATCACATCCGCAATTTGTCAACATACTAGGTAGTTTTTTCTCGGAAAGCAATTGATCTAAAATCGCAAGTGTCAACCATTTCACGATTCAAGCAACTCCCAACTAGGGCTTTATTAGCACGGTGCACCAAGTAGGACACAGAATTCCTAAGTCTAAAATGCTTCACACCATTGCTGAGGAAAATGCTTCCTGCTACAATCGAACTTCTAACAACGATGAAAGGAAAAGCTGCCCATCATCTAAAGTTGGTAAACACTAGCTAATGATTAGCTTGAAAATAACTGTATATAATCATGTAACTGTATAATTCAAATTTACGAAGTATATTTTTGCAACGTCCATCTAAGCCGGAAATTTTCTCAGTACTTTCCAGATAATTTATCAAGCTATGAATGGATTCGTGAACTTTTCGTCCAACCGACCCCGTCGTCATTTACCCTAATAAGACACCGACTGAATTGACCTTACATGCAGCGTTAAGCTAGTTTTGATGATTTGGTAAGCTAGTTTTGATGTATTTTAATGTGAGTTGCTGGCAGTGCCTTTTCCTGATATGATGCATTGATAATTATTAGCAGTAATTATTTCTGTTGAACTTGAATGTTTGACTAGTTTGTCGAATTTAAGACATTCACGATTACTGTCCCAGTTTGTTCATTGAACTGAATTTTCCTTTACGTCTTTCATTTTCAAACAAATCTTTAATAAAAACTCTTTCCAATAAACCAAGAGTTTCAAACTAAGAGATACTTCAAGTAAAATTTGAATGGGAACATGCCAGTTAACAATAAAATCTAATGCTAATCTAATAACAGTATCCCTCGAATGTTGTGAAAACATATGTGTAAGATAACTAAAAAGTTTAAAATGAGGCAACTGCACTGAAGGACGCAAGTGCTTGTAGTGCACCTTGGCGGTGTGCTGTGCATTTTGTTGATTGTTGAACTTGTGCCGAAAGCAGATGCAGGCAGGCTCGTAGCCACGGGGGCATTCGGGGGCAGTGTTCCCCCAAATTTTTTTTGTGCCTCCCCAAATGATTCAAACTCGAAAAATTAACAATTTTTGCAAATGCTCGTTTTTAACCTGTTTGATCGCTGTGCCAACTCGCAACACCATTGCACGTTGCATAAAAAGCTAACCTCATTATTACAAAATAAATTGTACTAAGGAACGTCCATGCTAACAATTTCAATTTGTGACGTCACCGTCACTGAAGACCGTTTTTCGCGACCGTTTGCGCAGCCTGTTAGCGCGAACAACGCCATGACACTATCAAGCGGGCTATGGTAATGTCATAATATAAAGTCTTAGTCAGCGTTTCTCTACGAAAATTTTAGCAAATGTTGGTTTTAGTGAGCATCAGAATTCTAAATGAACTGCAAATTTGGTAAATTATTAGAATTTAGAACAAGCATCTTATAAAAATACGACCAAAGTAGGGCATTTATTTTAAATAGTTTCTTGTTTTCCTGCTTTTCCAACGTTTAGGAATGTTGGAAGTGCACGAGAACCAGATTTCACTGTGCAAATGTTTTGGTGGTACTGCGCAATTTGCGCACCTCAGAGGGAAATGTGGTCTTAGCCTTGCTTGTAATTGTAGATGAAGGTGATGTCCCTCAAGAAAAATTCCTCGGAATATATGGATTTCAAAAATTTGATGCAAAGTCCATTTCAGAAAGAATGCTTTCGATCTTGTATGAAATTGATTTGCGGAAACTTCTAGCACAATGCTACGATGGAGCGTCGGTGATGTCGGGAAAGCACGGTGGAGCGCAAGCTTTAATTAGTCAGTATGTTAAACGTGACGTTCCCTACATTCAATATTTTAGGCACCAGCTTAATTTAATTTATTTGTTTACGAGCAGACACGAAGTCCATGGTATAAACACACACACTCTGCAGAACTCTGCAGAATTTAGTGGTTGTTCACGTGTGCGACGGTTAACCTGTTGTTCGCGGGTACTTTGACATTTGCAATTTGCTAAGCAAAGTTTTGTCCACTTCTAAAGTTTCTCTCATGCATAAAAAGTTTGGCTGTGACGCCATGGCACGACTAATAGACCAAAGGTGGTCTGGTCATTACAAAACCACCCGGTCTCGGGTGAAAAACTTTGCTGAAGTTAGAACAACGCTGGAATATTTTACCTCTTCTGAAACAGGCGATGCGGAAATAAGCATTAAAGCAGCTGATTTGCTTGCAGCAATAAGCAAGCGGCAATTCATTTTCGCAAACGAAGTGATGAACTTGATTTTATATCTTCTCGCTCTAGCAGACAAACTTTTGCAAGAGCGATCTAGCAGTTTGTTTGAAGGTTACGATGTTATTAACTTTACTATCACATAGCTTACGAAACCAAGAAACGATGCAGAGTTTGAAAAAATGTTGCAAAAGCTTCCACTACAGTTATCCCAACCTCCAAACAAGCGCAAAAAGTCAGTTTCATCTCAATTCAGAGAGGATGTCATAACAGAACACATCGGAATTCACAATGAAAGTGAGAATTTGAATTTGAAAGCATCTTACTTTGAAATCATTGATACTATTCAGAGCGAATTCAGCTGCCGGTTTTCGGAGTTTAATATGACTCTTGTCAAATCTTTGCGTACTCTTTTACCAGCATCGAATTGCTTTCTCGACAAGGGAGAATTACAACCTCTTCGCTCTTTAGTCAAGTCAACGCAGTGAAGATATTCTCGATGCTGAAACTAATACTATGAAGAGCATTGTCTCATCAAAGCTTCCTGGTGTGCTGTTGAATGAAAACACCCGTATGAATTTGAACCAGTTTTTGAAATGGTTCTGGAAGTATAAAGCACCTTTTCCTACCATATTTGCTGCTGAGCGCGGGCTTAACTGTAGGAGTTTCGACAGCCATATGCGAAACTAGCTTGTCTAGTGTGGTGCGGATACTCACACCTTATCGCAGGCGCATGACACACGACCGTAAACGTAAGATGGTTTTGTTCGGATTTTGAAAAAATGAAACAGATGCTCCGGCAAACGAAGACATCGTTTCTGTGAATTTTCGATCAAAACTCGAAGACTGCATGTTTAAAGTATTCTGTTAAATTGATGCTGCCAGTGCCTCCATACATATTATTCATCTATTAGGCTATGCAGCAGGTGTCAAACCTGCAGCACTTGTGACAATTTATGCTCGAATTTCTTTTCTTGGTTGTTTCATTTTTTCGTTGTTCGTTGTACCAAATGCTAGAGTACATAGTTCGACTTCTATTAATGGGAACGATTGATTACATAGTTCGACTAGCTGTTAATGGGAACGATTGATTGATTGTTTCAGTGACCAGTAGAATGCGTGTATTTACTATATGTAATCTCGTGCACTGTTGTGACTCTTGTGAGAAATTAGACAGAGTTTCTTTCGTACCAGTGTCTTCACTTTAAATATTGATACGAATAAAATTGCTTTACCTTAAATACTGATACGAATAAAAAATATTATTTTGTTTTTTTAGGCCATAATATTGCTATATGTTTTTCAAAAAAGTTAACAATGCATTAGGCAAATATCAAACAACGTTTTTACTGAATCAAGTGCGGCAAACAGGCATTAAGCACTGGCGCGTAGTCAGAAAAATATCTTGAAGCCTAAAAAAAATTTATTCACGATGGTTTTCTTTGTTGTTTCCAGTGAAAAGCGCATCACTAAATAAATGTCCTTAGTTTTGTGTGGATACTTTTTCTGGAAAAAGTCATCATTTTTTAAAATTTGAGGAAAGCGCCGGAGTCTTCCTCCTCTGCTTGGCTACCCACAACACATAGTATACAACCAAAAATCTCATGTGATCAGACTGAAAACAGGCAACTGGCAAAATCCTACCCAGTTAACCGCTGAAAATTAATTATTAAAATAACTTGTTTTAAACACACTATAAAACAAAAATATTTCCCCACTAAATGTACTTTGCCCCCCAAACCTTAAAACCGGACTACGGTCCTGGTGACCGCTTTCCAGAGCATAGAAGTGATTTACCTTTGGTCATGCCCGAATCTTCATATTCAGATAATTTTCCTTCAAACCAGGCTGAAATCGTACACTATCGCGAGTAGCGACGAAAATGTCAAGGCTTTGGCCATATTTTATAAACTGCACGAAGACTACGCCGGTGAAGAGTGGACGAGTTTTCAGTATGAAATAATGCGCAACTACCAACCAGATGATATGACTGGCGCAAAGTTTTAACAAGAGGTGCAAAGCGCGACCATGGGCGTCCGCAGGGGGGACCAAAACGGGCATTTGCCCCCCCCCTGGAAATTGGGACTAAGACGCAAAAATTTCTGGAAAACGTGAAATCAGCAGTTTAATTCTGGTTAGTTCGGTTAATTCTTGCAATGACAGTTGGTTTGCCGATATGACATTCACACTGCACAAGAGAGAGGTCCACTGTTTCGGTAACATACAGTTATGAGCTTGCAGTTCGCTAAATCCGCTTCTTTGCCTGCAGAGGCAGGTTACGAAACTCGGAAGCGTTTATTGCAGGGCTCACCAACGTGGTGCCCGCGGGCACCAGGTCGCCCGCAAGGAACATGCAGGTCGCCCGCGCGCCTGTTCTAAAAATAAGATTAGCATGATCAATGTCTTCAGACTCTTCACATTAACGAATATCAGTACTAAAGTAATCAAAGGTAAATTGAGTAAAATTTTTATTTCAGAAGCGTGTATGAAACTATAGTAGCCCTTCGAATTAATCGGTACACAAGAAGTAGCTCGCAGTTTCGAAAATGTTGGTGACCGCTGGTTTATTGCGTAGTAATAACATAGCAACGAACTTTCGAAGATGCACTTCAAGTCAGGATGGTTTAGGCGTTTTGCCGCATGGAACTATTGAATGCACACATCTTGGCAGGTAATGCAGCCAGACAGTGACTGCTGATAGAGGTAAGGCACGTCGGTTTTATACCAATGGAGGGCGAATTGCGCGTCGCGGACATATTTTGTGTGGCTCTTCTAGATAAATAGCAATATCTCAAATTGATAGAGTTGTTGCCTCATATTTAACGTTTGTTTCCTTTATCAAATGTGTTTACACAAGTTCGTGAAGTTAGTCACCAGCAGTGTTCCCTGTAAGAAAATTTTACATTGAGCAAATGTTTGTTTTAATGCTCATGCAATTTCACAACCATGTAGACAGTAGACACACGATCTGTGAAACGTTTCTAAAGGGCTATGCGATGTGTATACGATATCAAATATTGAATGTTACAAGTGCGCAAGAATGAGATTTCACTGCGTAACTGCTCTGGTGGTTCTGCGCAGTTGCTCACCTTAGAGGGAACAATGCCAGGGAGTCTGCGCGATTTGATATCAACCATTACGACAGTGAACCTAAATCGCAAGTTAGGCTACTAGTTCCCAGAAGAAAATTAAAATTTTTCAAAGACACATATTGTCAAACGCATTCTGTCCTTTTCCCAATGACAGAACGAGAACGAATTTTTCGCTAAGAGGCAATTGCTGATCACAAAGTGGAAGAATACTAAAATAAATTGTAAGACTGCTGGAGGAATTCCAAGCCAGATTTGACCATTTCCAAGAGTTAAAACCATGCTTAGCATTGCTGTTGTAAATACATTAAATGTTAATGTATCTGTGACGGTGATGGCTGTCCAGTTCGCTAAACGTTTGTTACAAACTTGTCTGCTGTATAAATAAAATTGACCGAAATGCAAGAAAATCTGGTTAAAAAAAAACTTTAGTCAATGTCATTCTACATTTTATTTCTGGCGACAGGTTCCAGAAAGGAAATACCCAGAATTTGAAATACAAGTGTATAATTCATTTCTGTGTATAGCACAGTATATTGCTGTGAATTTTTTTCTCTGGAATGAAGTTCGTAAAATCAAATCACCGTGCAACTCTGGAAAATGAATACTTGGGAAAATTAATTCGCTCAGCTTTAACAACGTACTGTCCAGATTTTCAGGAACTAGAAAATCAAACAAAAATTTAATACTGACAGTTACTGATACATCATTTAATGTAAAAGTTGTATTCTTTACCGCATTTGTATTGACACTACAAACTGGTTTTGCGGCTCGCTGGTGTTTTTGGTTTTCTGCGAATGACTCTTCCACTGAACATGTTTGCCCACCCCTGGTTCATATTATGTTTAAAGAAGCATTGCTGCCAACAAAGCGCATTTTTTGCAACCAATGTTTTCTCTAATGTGCGCAAATGTGCAGTACCACCAGACCATTTGCGCAGTGAAATCTCATTCTCGCGCACTTGCAACATTCCAAAGCATTGGAGAAGCACGAAAACAAGGATAAGCTATCTGAATTAAATGTGTAGTTTGTTCGTGTTTTCATACGATTTTACACTTATTCTAAAAATTCACAAAGTTTGTAACTCCACAATTCTGCTAACTCAGTCTTAAAACATCCATGCTCACTAAAACAAACATTTGCTCAGTGTAAAGTTTCTTACAAGGAAAACCATGTATACAACTGTTGCCGTGACACTGGACTTTTTTTGTATACGTCCATTTGCATTGCATCGACAACAGCCTGAAAAAGATAAGCGAAATGTCGACTTTGCCCCCCTGGAAAAGTTTCTGCGGACACCCATGAGCGCGACATAGATCGGCCAAATTTTGCAGTAAATGCAAATTGTGGTGCACGCAGCATATACGCACTGGCTCAGCAGCTTGAAATGATTGCGTTAACACGAGAAGTGAAGCCATTGATGAGCTAAATAATTACACCATTTCAGAAAAAGTAAAGAAGTTTGATATGTTGTTTCTTGCTCTTGGGCTGTATGTTTGTCATTGCATAGTAGCTTCACTTTTAACCGTTTCGTCTTTTCATCCCCATTCTGCTGAAGAGTGATAAACTTCTATTCGAATAAAGAAGCATTCGCCAGTGGAACAAAACTTTTTGTAGTTAATGTGCAATTTTCAGTTTATTTGATCTAGGTAGATAAACGAAAGGAAGGAACCCCGAATTATGGAAAAATGTCCGAAAACGATAAATGACAGAAAGCCTACTTCGGAAAAATTGCCGAATTATATCTCACCGAAAAAATACCAGCATTTCAAGTAGCAATGGAGTTCATCTACCGAAACCACTCTATTACCACTTGTTTGCCTTACCCTTTAAGGCAGGGGTTCCCAACCTTTCTCTTGCCATGTACCCCTTCAGCTTTCTGACAGATGAGGATGTACCCCTTCAGCACTTCAACAGATAAGCATCTACCCCTTCAGTATTTCGACATATGAACATGTACCCCTAAAATGTCTTGATTTTGTCATGATTATTCATAGATGTATTTAACAATAAGCATAGAATGATTTTTATAGATAATATTTACAGATATATGTGGATATGTGGAAATAAATAATATGTAGGTATATTATATTTTTTCTTCTACTGCTAACCTTAAATGTACCCCTTCGGATAGGCAAATGTACCCTGGGGATACATGTACCCCAGGTTGGGAACCTCTGCTTTAAGGAGAGGTCGTAAACGTGTTTTTTGTTCGGGATGATTTTATAAATGCCTGTGATTATGTGACGTCGCACATGTTCGGAGACATATTCAGTGCTGGATTTCTCGTGGTCCGCGTCACATGTCGCCTCTCTTTTTGTTGCCCATAGCGTTCATCAGACACTGCTTACCCAAAAACTGCTTGACAATAACCATTACTAAAGTGGCAGTGTATTTGCTAAAACCTCTTAATGCTGTCTATTACATAAAATCTCCTTGGCGTCATATCCTGTTTTAGTGAACCAGAAATCAGGATGTGACATCTAGGTAACAGTTGTGCAAAATAGCTAAAAAATAGAACTTTTTCTGTTGACCACAATGACTGGCCCCTCCCGAAAAAAATCCTGGCTGCGCCAGTGGCTGTGCAGTATATTTATGTATTTATGTTAGAAACAGCACAAATAGTCAGAATTGAAAACGCTGTTGCATTCAGACGAACAAACTCTCAACAACACAAATGTGTCAAAAATCCAACTGCAACGCTGTCGCCATGAGTAACTGCGTATAAAGGTTGCTGCAACACAGACAACTTTTGTACTGTGAATTGTGTTTAAAGTGAGCAATGTTACAACGCCTTCCCAATCGAAGCTACGTCGCTCAAAACTGTTCGTGCATCAGCAGGCAGGTTCGTGTGCAATTGTCTCATCTCGAAAACTGCATTAAATGCTATGGTATTTCCAACTGCTTTAAATGCTATGGTATTTGCGTGAAAAATAACACGATGGCTTCATTAATAAATTCTTGCCAATTTTTTAATTTCCTTGCAAAATGCAAAATTCTTGCAAAAGTTATTGGGCCCATGCGTGCGAATTAAACGCATCACTTTTTCCATCATGTAATATTTCGCTCCCTCATGGAGTTTTATCTCAATATGCAGAAACTCAAGGAAAGTCAAATTGTAACACGGGCGTAAATCACATTTTAATAAACTATTACACAGTTTTTTTCAAGGAAAATGTTAGGTACCCGGGTATGAACCTGTAGGGACCCGATTTCTCTTATCCTAGGGACCCGATTTTCTTTGATATAGGGACCCGATGATAATTTTCTCTGATTTTAGTGACCCGATTTTCAATTCTAGGGACCCAAAGCGGGTCCCTAAAACACCTTAAAAAACCTGTATTACATTAATTTAATATTTTGGAAATTAAAAATTGCTATTCGAAAGTACCTCCAACTCACTTCATTAAATTGCGCGCCCACAACTTTACTTTTGCAAGGTTGCCAAAAGCAAATTTGTCAAGTGGCCCAAGCTGATCATATCAACAACTTATGAGATACACGAATATTATTAACAGGGGTGTAGGCTATACAGGAATATTGTGGCATGCTGATGTCATGATACTTATGTTTACCAATGCTGATGACATAAAGGTAGCTGAAACGTACCTGTACTCTCGGGTAGGGGTCTCCAAAATAAGGCCCGCGGGTCAAATCCGGCTCGCGAAGCCATTTCATCCGGCCCGCGAAGACATTTTGTCAATAATGAAAACATAATATATTTACGAAAAACTAGTTGATTTGGTAGAATGTGACATATCCCGTAACTATCACATTGCGTACGATGTCCGGCCCCTCGGACTTTTGTGTAATTGCTTGTGTGGCCCTCGAATAAAAATGTGTGGAGACTCCTGCTCAAGGGCCTACATTTATTTGATAAAAAAGTGTGTGAACAAGAAATCATCAAGGCAGTTGCGCCCACGAAGAGCTTAGCTGACGAGTTCCTGTAAAAAAACGTGTCCTTACAGGCTATGTTTGGGCAATCTCAATTTTTGTCAGTGGTGGCTTTTCACACTCAAAGTGTTTACAGTTCCACCGCTGTCCCTGCAACCTGGGCGCTGAATCATCCAAATCTGGTCATGCTAATAATGAATACGCAAATACCATACCAATCAAAAAATGAAATTACATTTAAAGCGATTATCAGCAATTCTCATTACAGGTGAAAAGATTCCAAGTTTTCATGTGTTCAAAAAACGTAATGTAGGTGCAACATTGCGGTTAGTTTCATCTTCTCTGAAAACAATGCAAAATTTGTGGCAAGTGTCATTCAAAAAATTATTAATTTCTTTAGCAGCTGGTGCTGACGAAACATCTGGGAAGTTCTAGTCGGCCAAGTTTCTTCAATTAATTATTCTTCTGGTTCAGGTATTGGATGATTGTCCATGGTGTTGTGGCTGGATGTGGGTGAAACGACCACACTGCTAAGCAAACTTTTTGATGAATCGGATCCGATTTGTGGAAGTTTAACAACATCGTGCTGTTGTGACTGTCCAGATTTGGCCATAAGCGAACGACTGGACGAATGGACAGCAGTGTAGGTCGATGGCCTTTTCACCGCAGGTGTGGACTGCATGAGCAACAACAACACGTTAAGCATCAAGCCAGTTAAATTGTTTTCAAGTTTCAACATAAACTTCTTGTACTTACGACAATTGTTTTAGGTCCGCAGCGCTGATGTATTCTTCCTGGCTGAGAAGGTTCATTTTGTGGTAGTGTGCTTGTGGTTCCGCCTTTTCGTGTAGCCAGACGTTTGCTTCGGCGTAGCGGCGGAAGCTTTCGTGGTACTTTATATGGCGAATTTATTTTCCACTGAGAAAAAACAGATTCAGCAATAGCAAACTTTGACTTGATTTAAAGTACTTATTCATTCATACACCAAAAATTCACACAGGGCTATCAGTTTCTTCGAGAAGTAATTTGCAGTAAATTGAAGTCACGTAACAAATACATTTGTTACCAAGTTTAGTAACAACTGTACCTCTACAATTATTGAGAGATATCATCAACGCAGAATGCTACCAGCGTTATGAAAAACGTCTTGAGCAACAAGGTCATCCAAATGTAATGTTTGGGCTGCAGAAGAAAATTTGGAAGAGGGACGGTAATTAAATCATTGTTCGATAATCATTTCAATTCAAATAAGCACGCTCATATGCTCTTGTTCGTAACACAAACTTTCTGGGTTTTTATTGTACGAATATCTGTTTTTTTGATGTGCAATCTGAGTTTATTTGAAATCACTGAATGGGAGTCTTGCACGTGACAATTGAACACAGATACCTTGGCAGGTACTGCAGCGAGACAGTGAAATGCTGACAGCACACAGTTTTATACTGTGTGAAAAGAAGCGTGAGTACATTTGTAGCAGTGCTTCCACAAGTTTGAAAAATCCATGGTTAGTGTGGGACTGTGATCAACGTGCCCAAGTGAGTAGCTTAATCAAACGACTTTTATGCAGGCTTCTTTTCACATAGTATAAAAAACTGGCTTGTTAGAATATGTCTCCAGACTTGTGGGAATAGGCCTTTACCGTTAAGGTTTAGTTCTGACTTGTTGGTGAGCACTAAGTGCAAAGCTATATTTGCAGTTCTCGTAATTCATCTGCTCAAGATTTTTTTAACCTGTCTGGTGTTCTAACTTCTAACTTTAGTAAGGTGTCCGATAGTTTTGTGTGGCGTGGTGATTCACCACATACAACGTTGAATTCGTATCAGCAATGGTAGAGTGAACTTAGTCGAGTGGTGGAACTCTACTGCCGTTATGTTCTGCTGATGATCGTTAGTTTGCCTCCCTCTTTAGGTGGCTGCAAAACTTGCAATCATATGGTTCTACTTTTCATTGCTTAAAGCAATTTTACGAAAGTGTCTAACTTTCTTGTTTTTTCACCGCTCATGTTACTTTGGCCGTTGATTATTATGACTTATGTATTTCTAGAAAGTGCTCGAAAAAACGGATATTAGGCAGTTTATGAAAAGGAAAAGCACTTCTAATAGCTGAAGTGTAGAAAACATTTCAGACAAAAGATTGAGATTTGGCATTCAACCAGCACAAACTAATGGGGTAGTAAGGGTAAAGCGTTTTGTGAACGTCCATTTGCATTGCATCGTCAGCAACCTAAAAAATAGGCAAATATTGACGTTGCCTCCCCTGGAAAAATTTCTGCGGACTCCCATGCTCCGTGATCTACAGCCGGAATGACTAGCAAACTGTTAAGCTTCACGACCGGGTCGCCCTTTCCACATTACTACATAAGCCTTGCTACTGCTGGTTGGCGAAGGCAATTTTTGCTCTATCTGCAAAGACAAACAACGAGAAAGTGTTCTGCTTAATTTGGATTTATTAAAATTTAGCCTGATGACATGCTCATCTTCAAAAATATGATGATGACACTAGCAGCAGTGAAGAACCGACTATACTTGTTCTAATACTTATCAATCATTTTTTAAGCTAACCTGTGAAAAAGTATGGAAGTTTGTACCTTTTAATCAAAAGAAGCTTTTATTCTTTAATTGCCTCCAACCGGGTGTCTGGCAACCATAAGTGCGACAGCAACCAAAAATCTTTTGAAATAAGAGCAAACCTCCCATGGCACCAACCACTAAAACTATTTTCCGAAAGTAAGAAGTTTTGCAGGTTCGTGGAAATACTTTTCTGGTTGTCTCACCATGATGTTTGTGGTCTTGAAGTGAGTCTACTAAAATGCCAACTGCCTTTTGGGATATAAATGACATTCAGAACAAGCTAAAGACCATTCTTATTTGACAATCATTCGACTACCAATCGAAAAATATGAGAAAACATCAATAACAATAGGTTTTGCGCGAAGAATATGTAAATCGTAAATGCCGTACTTTTACATTTCATTAGTGACTTACTTATAAATCACTCTGAAAAGTTGGTTTTGTTTACCAAGTTCAGGAAAAACTCTTCATATTGTTAAAAGTTTCGTAATGAGATGATTTTTTACAACTTTTGAGATTTTTTGCAATCTTTTGCGAAAGACCTAACATCTATAATTCATGCATAGGTTTACACAAAACAGATTTATCCGAAATTGATCATTCTGCAAAAGAACTTGGAGATGTTCGCGTTATGCAGTGCATCAATATATGTTTAAAAAAGTGATGATGCTGAAAAATAAAGTTGAAACGCTGAATATAATTTGCTGGTAAAGACTATATGCTGTAGCTTAGATGGAATCTGGGATGACTATTAGAATTTAGTCGCCCGAGGCAAACTTTCAGAAAGGGAATCCACAACAGTTGTTGGGAGGCCCATTGGAACATTTACAAATCATTTTTGCTTTATTTTAAAAAACATATAGCTTGCTTCAGAGCTTATTAAATGTGGCTCTAGAGTGGTTCATAAACTTTTTAACAACACAATGTAAAAACAAAATGCGAAACTCTCAAAGAAGGGCCCCGAGGCGACCGCTTCATTCGCCTCCCCTAATATTCACCCCTGGATAGAATCAAGCAATATGCTCAGTTACTAGGGTAAAAAATATCAGCTTTTAAATTACAAAGTTAAATATTTGCCACAAATTGCTGATGCTATTTACTTGAGTTCAAATTAGAAATGAAAAATCTTTAAAGAGTGCCACAAATAAGCAGGTTGTGAAACTTGGCAGTGCCTCATTTTGGAGGGTACGTAATTTGTAAAAAAATTAGGAAATGCGTGCAATCTAGGAAAATTTAGGAAAATTTGTGCAATCTTGAGCTGCAGCGGGATTTAAAACCCACAAAAATATAATCCAATCCCTTCTTTCTCCAACTAAAGTTTCTTTTTTAATTTGTATGCACAGGGAAACATTGCAATTTAAGCAGTCCGTCCCAACCCTAGTTTCACCAGTTTCTTAAATTGGCATTAGAGGCAATAACATTAGACCCCGACGATGTTCTTATACGAGGATATGAAACCGGTTGAACACGTTCTGCTTCATCCGATATAAGTACTTTCTCACCTGATGCAGGGTTGCCAGGTTGGCCTTTTTTAGGCCAAATTTCAAAAATTTGGCTTCGTTTCAAGTTGGTTGGCCTAAAAAATTTTACTTGGACTTTTGGCCTAACATCAAGTTGGTTGGCCTTAAAAAATTCGTTTGGCCTTTTGGCTCTTTTTTGGCCTTTTTTCGCTGAAATAGGTTCCTATGAAGGAAAATATTACGATTATATTTTTTTCGGCAACACAATTGGAAATTTTTTTGTGATAAATGCAATGTTAGACCGACACCCCTGTTCTGATATTAGTAATGTTTAAGGTATGCGAATTTCCAAACAAAGTTTTTGCGTAATGACTGGAAATGTGTGCACTTGCTGTATAGTGTGTATTGTGTTGTAAGCACTATGTAGTCCGCGCAGTTTCTCTGATCTTACTTTAGTCTTTTTCTATCATTTCACATCTAAGCTTTTGCTTACAAATTTCCTGAACTAAAGATGCGTCGCTGACGCGCAATCGATTTCCCAGCAAAGCAATTTGCGATCAGATTCGGTTGTGTCTCCCTTGTGGTNTCTTAATGACGTCAAGAAGTGGAAGGGCTGCAATGATTCTGGTCGTAAATATAGAAGTTATTGGGAGATGACTTTCATATGGGTGCAGAAAGCTGCCAATAGATCAGTATGCAAACTGTCGCGCTATTGTACCCAAATTGTGCAATTTCATAAACCATGAAAAACCAGACAAGTATCAGTAATAATGAGCTCCAGCCTCCAACACAATGCCAAGCAAGAGTTAGACTTATCGTAGTTTCGAAAACATTTTTTTGATATTCTTGTAATTTAAATGTTTCTTTGTGAAAAAGGAATGGCAATACCGCAAACAAAGTTTGGCGTTTTGCTGGCCTTTAAACAATCGGTTTGGCCTTTTTCTGGCCTTTTTTTAGTACTGTTTGGCTTTTTATTGAAATTTTCATGTGGCAACCCTGACCTGATGTGCACATGCAAACACTGTAATATAAAGTTATCTTTATATTGTTAAACACATTGAAGTTGCTCATGAATTTATCACTTCAAAAAACAGATTTAACGTGATTTTTCATAATTTAACCCAAACACCCAGGTCGACTAAAACAGCAGACCTGAGCAGAAAACCCCCACAGGGGAGCCCTGGTCACATGCGGAAAAACGCCTACTGCCCAACTTGAAGTGAAAGTTTGAAGATTCATTGTCGTGTTATTGTTATGCAATAAAGATAAACAGTAGAACAATCCGCTAGCAAGTTCCGCAACCTGCCTCTGCGGGCAAAGAATCGGACATGAGCGAACTGCATTCACATTTGCATGACACTACAACAGTGAATCTGGGTAGTGTCAGACCGTCAAATAATTGCATTGCAACAATTAAATGAATTCATCAGAACTTATTAGCTGCTAACTTCAGGTTTTCTAGAAATCTTTGGTTCTTAGTCCCAATTTCCAGGGGAGAAAATGCCCGTTTTGCCCCCTTGCATGAGCTTGGTCTAGAAGCACGAAATACTTGCAGGTCGTTCACAATTGTCAATATTATCATAAGTGCAAAAACTTTTTCGAAGCGTGTGGTCAATAATGTCGATTCAGATTGCAGGCTTGAGGTACGGATATCTGGGCATAAAAATCCTGCACGTTTGGTGAAATGAAACATAAGCTATCTACAGCCAGCGCCGGTGTTAGCAAGTGCGGGGTCCGATTTGAAACACTTTTGCGGGGCCCCACTCAGTGGTGTGTAGAAATTTTTGAGGGAGTGAATCAAGGCGTAAGGATAGAAATCGGTGATGTTACAAAGGCGAGGTCCAAAGGGTGACGCCAAGACTGCTCCAGCAGAGACGTCAATGGACAGCACCGTTAAACCTAATAAATCAAAGAATTACAACCCTCATTAATAACTCCTATCCCTGATCAGAAGGGAGTTACGAGTGCAGTACCTGTAGAGAGGAGACGTATTGAGTGCTGTGCTAGTGCTGAAATATCCAGCGCTAAAACGTTTGCAGTAGTAGCAAAAGATTCCGTTTATCCAGGCCAGGAATATTAGCCATGGATAACCTTCCCTTCACCATCTGATAGTATTCTTTTGCAGTGAAACTTAGAAAACCGTGTCCGATCAGCAGGGGCGTAACGAGGTTAGATGGCGCCCGGGGCAAGAAGCAAGTTTGGCGTCCCTATATTCGAATTTGAGGTCTTTATAGGAAGCAAATGTATTGTATTGAAGAAAGTACTTGCGATATTTCTGAGACTTTTCGGCGCAGCCCGTAGTGATTCGGCGCCCGGGGAATTGTGCCCCCCTTGCCACCCCGTCGTTACGCCCCTGCCCATCAGTCTAGTTTCTGGGGAAAACTTCTATTATGATTGCAGGCAGTCCTATTTGGGCTAAATAGCCCAGGGTAGTTCCTAACATTCCCATTCATGACACTTGGCTAAGGATCATTTGTTCATCCAAATTTTGAATTTTCTTGCTCGCATGCCTCATCAGATGCATCATCCGACGAGGTTCCTTCTTTGCCAGAATCAACACTTTCGAAACGACTGGTATCACTTTCCATACATAAACTTGCACTTTGACTGTCTGGCGTAACGTGACCAGGCTGGCTGTCTACGTTGTCGCCATCTTCAATGTGGTGTGGCATTTAGGGTGTCCAACCAGTGGTTAAAATACTTGTCCAACGAAGCTTTCTTTTTTCTGATTCCGTCTGTTTTTGCCTTAGCTTTAGGCCTCGTTTGGCTGCCACTTAATATTTTCGGCCTATGTCTCTTGGTCTTTGACTCATGATATTTAGCTTAGTTACAGACAAAACGTATTCTTAAATAAATACCCAAATTCGACTGTAAAAATCACCTGCCTATCACTATATACTTTACATGTGGTCATGGGCGTCGGAAGAATTTTTTCCAGGGGGGTCACTAGGGGATTTTTCCAAAATTTTTCCAGGGAGGCCAAGAGTGGTGAAATCTGATTTTTTACCCCTTGAAATTGAAAAAACAACCCTTTTTGCTGAAATTTTCAAAAACCAAGAGTGGCCAAGCCCCCCCTGCCCCCTTCCGACGCCAGTGCATGTGGAAGTGGAAAATGGTTACAGGTGAAAACCATTTAACAGAGCACCGATTAAAGAAGTACAAACCGCTTATTAGAACAGCTTTTGAGTATCCCGGAGGTTAAAAATTATTTTCTCTATTAACATTAAAGAAATATATGATTGTAGATATCCCATTAGTGTAAGAGCAGGCAAATTTTTGGGGATCGAAGGATTTTTGCCCGAATTTTCCCAAACTTGCCCTAAACGTTTTTGTGCGACTACTGTCTCCCACAAGGATAGACCTTTGGAATGACCTCTAAAAAAGGTCTTAATATAATTCTGCAAACGTTGGGCCCCATTTTTTACCCGTATTTTCAGGGAATTTTCCCAGATTTTCAGGGATTTTGTGAAGATTTTCACGGATTTTGCCATTTTCAGGAACTTTGCCCGGATTTTCGACAATTCACAACTTTTGAGGGTGCGCTTTCACCCCCGCCTCCTATACCACTGGATCTCCAAATGAGTTCAAACCTACTTTTTAAGTTTTCAAAATAGGCAAGTACTGTAGTAGCCTCAAACTTCCACAAAAGTTGTTCCACTCTCCACGTTTTCAGATTTTTATTTCATGATGCAATTTTCTAGCATTTCATGATGCAGTTTTCACCACAAGAACATCACGAGGCTTACTTTACTTGAAGAAAATTGTCACTTCTGTTGCTTTGCATATGGTTTAACTATTAGTATTCGTTTCTGTTACATTTTAAGGAACCGTTATTTTTTGCACACCTCAAATAGTCATTCATAATTAAAACTAGGTTTATTTCAAACGTTTTCGCCAATCTCGGGTTGCCTCATCAAATCTTTACGTTAGGGAAAATGAGCAACGCTATAAAAAGTCTAAGCAGCACACATTTGCAATTACGAACTAAACTTTACCTTCAGAAGATAAGTAGTAGTAAATATTGAAATATCAACATTCAACAACTATCAAACAGTATTTTGTAGCAACTATTGAAAAATGACCTGCCAAATACGAAACGCTTTATAAATGAAATAGAAAACAGCTTCAAAACTTAAGCCCTCTCTGCCTTAACGAGGTCCTAGTGTAAAAAAGCTTGGCGACACACCACTAAAAAAACAAACAACGACCATTCTTTCTATGGAACTTTGATAAGAGTGTTAAAAACCGCCCAGTTCACATGGATTTTCTTTGGCAACGGATTTCAGGCTTACAAAATACTGTGGGCCATTCCAAGGTTTTCTAACGTTTTGACCTTGCTCACTGCAAAGACTTTTTCAGAGATCGCAACTGNTTCATCTGAATACCGAGATGTTTGTAAATCAAGGCTTTGGTGCATTGTGATTGTGGTAGTAAAGCGAGTTTTACTGTTGAGAGACCGTTGGAAACATTTGGTAATCGTTTTGGTCTCTCAAAACAACTTGAAAAGCACTGGGTCCCCGCCGTCACAATACACAAGCAGCTTCGACAGAAAGTGTAAGTTTGCTTTGGCTAGTAGGCGGACCGCGGAGCCGGATTAGAAGAAGTCGGTCATATAGTCTTAAAACCGGCCCTGTCTACAGCCGTAAATCAAGATTGAAAGCAATGGCATAGCGATAGAAAGGCAACGACAAGCTACAACAGGCCCGTAGCCAGATTTTAAAGTTTTGGGGAAAGTACATTGTTGGGGAGAAAAGATTTTGTTTTTACTACATGTTGAAAAGAAATTTTTCTGGACACAACATAATTTGGGGTGCACTGCTCCCGAATGCTCCCCCGTGACTATACGGGCCTGAGCTACAAGAAGATGCAGCTTAAGGTGCCTTCTTTGTTCTGGCACCAACAGCGTCATTTTTACCTTGGAATGTAGTAAAACTAATTTGTATTCATGTGTTCAAACAGTACACATTATCAGCTACTTTTTTACAAAGAAAGGGATAGAAAGATAGAAATGCAGTGAAAAATATTTCGAACGGAGATATGACAACATATCTCTGTGGGTATTAACAACTTTATGGGGATCGGGTTGGTGAAAAAATAACAAAAAACCATTGATATTTCTCAAAAACAGTACAGAGAAGCTGTAGAAACTAAGGGTTTTCCAGAAATAAAAACAAGCAAAACTGAAGAAACAATCTACCAGTGTAAAGCAAAATGAAATTGAAATTTCAAAAATTACCATAATGCACGCTACCGCACTGCGTGGCTAATTTTAGGTTCAGAGTTCAAAAAATAACGTTCAAAGAACTCAGTAGACAATGGTGTCTTAAACAGACAAGTGAGCATTAGAGTGAGGCCTCCATGGCTTAAACTATCTTGACAGGTTTGCGACAAAGTTGTTGCGAAACGTATTGAAGCATACGTACGCTCAGTGCTGATGTGCTCTACAGTATACGCCGAATACTTTCCTACGTTTAGGCTAAAACCATAAGAAAGAAAAAAAAAGTTTCATTATACTCGCTTTGTACTCCTTTGGAGTGCCGGGAATGGCTGCGCGCGTCCATCTCCGCTTACTTTGCACTGCGCAGTGAGCTACGCGGCTACTTTCCATTGCCAGCTTTTTCTTGAAAGACCGGCTGTATTACTGACTGCTTCTGTCTTTATTTAGGCGCTTGTAACTATTCTCATCAATCATTTTGGCGCTGTTAACTATTCTCATCAAGACAATGTGTCCTTTTTGAGAAACGCACCTCAAAAACTCGCCAATTTCAATAGCACTTCCAACTCATTTTTAAATCCGTTGTTACTGAAGTATTCACTTTCATTGCACTGCACACGAAAACGCAATAAAAGTGTGAGAATGTATTCCCGCCCCATACAACCCTGGGGTGGCAGGTTGTCTGGGTGGTAGTTGTTCTGGGTGGCGGTTGTCCTAGGTGACAGTTGTCCCAGGTGGCCATTGTCCTAGGTGGTATTTGTCCGTGTGACAGTTGTCCTAGGTGGGGATTGTCCTAGATGCCTATTGTTTTAGGTGGCAGTTGTCCGGATACCTACAGTTCATTTTTTACATCTCGATGGTATCAGTTTGCACAAAAAAACATCTATCTGCACCAAATCTGGCCCGCTATGTGAAATTTCACAATCAGCGACCCTTGAGTCAAACAATCTGTGTACCCGTGGTCTATGTTGATCTTCTCGAATGCAAACACTCTCCTAAGAGGAGCGAAGTGTCACAGCTTTTCAACACTGTTTTGCAGTACAGATCTCATTCGCAACTGAAGTTGCTTGTTTACCTTCCACGCATTTCTAATAACCTGGTGACGGGCTAAATCATTCGTTTTGCACTTTTTCTACGAAAGTAAAATCTGAATGGAACAAGTTTTTTCAAGAAACATCTGTTAGTATGTAACTTGCAGCCGAAAATGGTCATGCAGCACATACACCTTCCCAACAACGATACCTTCCTGCACGGTAAACCCCACATTAAACACAGACTTGAAGCGTATCTCTACAAACTTAGGAATGTCACTTTCCCGGAACTTTTCATGAATTCACGTTACGAGTTTTCGAGAATTAGCACCGAAACTTAAAACCTTGTTTAAATTTTTATTTTACAAATAAGCATGCTCTATACCAGGGGTTCCCAACCTGGGGTACATGTACCCTTAGGGGTACATTTGCTTATCTGAAAGGGTACATTTATTGTACAGCCGCAACGAATTAACTTTGAGACATGGAAACGGTGTCTACCTTTATAGTTGTAAAAATCTAAGATTTTCGTTATTTTTCTCGGCCTTTTTATCACAAGAAATTTTAGGGGTACACGCTCATCTCTCGAAATGCTGAAGGGATACGTGGTCAGAGAAAGGTTGGGAACCTCTGCTCTATACTATATTTAATTACCCAGGTGTCTTCCCAAAGCACTTCGTTAATTTTCGTTTCTCCAGGAATGCGATGTTTATCCCAATAATGTTTGTATTCGCGATACAATCGTAAAGTATCCATGTGATCATTGATAGGTCGGATTTCTGCAATAAGTGATGTGAGTTTTAGTGATGCATTTCGTTTTCTAATCCCGTAGAGCCACGCAGCATTAAGACAAACAAAATATAACAAAACGTAAGTTTGAGGTTTGATTTAAGTCATTATATATCCTTCTTACGCACTTGGTCAACAGGATGGTTAGTGAACAAAATGTCACAAATCATTAATTCATACAAGCAAGAAAATAAATAATGTTTGCAATAGTTGGTTAGGACTTGAAGTAGTGCAGTATCCAGTCGCAGGGAAACGATTCTATCTTTAAAGAAAAATTACCTGCAGCGAGACCTCAATTATGCTCATGCAATTAGCACCGATGATTTGGGTTGTTCAGGATTAGACGGTGGCCATTGAAGATATTTTTTTCGGTTTTATGAGCGTTTTCCACCTTTTTCAATTTTTGCATATAAAGCTATGTTAACAGTTTACCCTAATCACCAAAAAAAACGATCCAGAGCCTAAACCGAAATATTTGCCACTCATAAACTTTTCATTTTTTATTCACATTAGTTGCCACCCTCTGACCACTTGGTGCGATTGTTGAAAATTTTGATAGCATCATTGTAAGTATAGATATATGTTAGTCTAAAAAGTAATAAAAACCTACAAGCAATAGCTCATAAAACAGTTACTGCGAAACACGTTACTCATTCATATCAGCAATGGAAGAAAACACAACACGATTAACTTGTAACAGATCCAGATAGGATGACGTGCAAGGAAATAAGCTGAACTTACGGTGGTATTCACTATTCTATAAAAAGGATAAACGTCTTGTTAACGATATAAAAGTAGAAGAAAAAAGAGCATTTTGGGGAGAGAATGCAATTTGGACGGAAAGGATAATATCATTCGGAGGACCTCAAGCGTAAGCATGCCGTCAAAAAAAGTAAAACCAAAGGCAGCGAGCAACGCTAGCCATGGTTGCCAACCCTCCGTTCAGGCCTTAGGGTGACAGACACTGATTTGTGAAATGAATAATTGCATTTGACTATTTCCTCGTTGCAATGCGCATCGTAAATAGATTTGCTTGCACACATTTTGATTTTTTCGTGAGGAAATTGCAAAATTCTTTTATTTTGCTTCAAACAGGTTCAACATGTCGGTACTAAGCGCATCAAGCAGGTACCGAACGTCTACAGCACTGTTCAAGCAATCAGCAACCCAGTTTCATATTTTACCCTACGCAGGGAACAGCTCAGACAAGAACAAGCGTTTTCCCAATCGTTCTTCCGCAAAGGCCATAAAACCGTGACTGCGCAAGTTAAAAAAGTTGCTACCATTGTAAGCTTTTGGCTTGTTGCAACCTCTCCGGTGGTGTTGCGTTGCTTGTGTGATTCACCACGAACGGGATGTGCGCGAAGAATAACACCATTATATATGTAGCGCGTGCAAGCAATAGAAAGAGAGATTGTGACGTGGGAGCGCTGCCGATATTAACGTGTGAACGATTGAACATTATGACTAGCGTACCCAAAGAGTGATCTTGGCCTGAAATCTCAGGTGATACTAACGATGTCAACGATTAAACGTAACAATTGCGCACGCGAAGAGTGATCATGGCATGTGAACTCTATTGTTGCTTGCTGTCAAAGTGCGAAGCTTTGCGCACATGCCGCTCGGGATTTCCGATCGCAACAGGCTCATTCAGGATTTGGAAAACAAATTTATGAAACAATTACGCAAAAGCATTTTTTGTGAAGTTCGTTGAAAAATCGATCTGATCAAGCCTTACAGACAATTTGATAGCACCACGACGGCCAACCGAAATGTTTCCAGGGCAGACAAAGCAGCAAGTAGTGTTTGAATCATGCGTTTGCTTCTGTGGTCTATGTTTACTGACATCATAGTTAATGCTCACAAAACGTTCTTGTTAGGCACAGCTTTGTAGCAAGGACAATGGATTTTACGAAAACAGGTTGAAATGGATAAGTGCTGCGATGTAGTTTACTTTCAAAATACCGTGAAGTATTTTCGTTGCTACGAGGTCTTTAGTTTAGAAGTTTATCGCTATTTTCAAACATAACTTGCATAACTTCAGCTCATAAGATTGACGAACTTCAGTACAAAGCGAAGTTTACGTATAAACACAATGATTAATGAAAATCATCCATTAAATTTCTTATAAGATTTTGAAAACGTTGATAAACGCAACATTTTTTTCTCAACTTTTACATTGCTGTTCATCATATGAAATGTTTTGTGCGTTAAAAAATGTTTTTAAAAACGTTTTTTTAAGCGAGCAAGCACGCCAATGTTGACTACGGCCTACACACAACTTCGTAAGCATAGGCAGGCACAGAGAAATGAATACGATTCAACTTGATTTTTCAGGGCTCCCACAATCGAAACACAGCAATAAATGTTTTGATTTTTCCTTTGTCTGTTGTGTATGTCAGACTCGGCCTTTATCTCACATAAGTTGTTAGTAGTAGTACACGAGAGACAAAATATTTACTTGCTACGCAGCGCAGAACAAGCGTTAGTACATACCCGCAGGGAATACTAAAAAAGAGGAAACACTGCAAAAAACGCGTCAGCGACTACAGTGCAATCTCTTATCCATATCACCATACATAAGTGTAATACATTAGGTAAAAAATGATCACTTGCAAAACATTGCAGAGTTGAAGAGAACGGATAAAAGTTTCAATTAAAGATGCACTCCACTGAACCAATACGTGTATACTGCTTCCTGAATATCTGGCTTGGCGAAACCTACTTAATTCATTTAATATTACTTTTAACATGACATCTGTATTGAGAGAGAGTAATTTTCAGCTCTTTGCTTTGTCTTTTTTGGAGAATTGATTGATTTCCTAACAACTTTTATGAGGTTGTCGTCAGTAACCAGTTTGCCTGGATTTTAAAATAGGCTATTGAACAAAAATGATTTCTGAACTTTTGCTGTTCCTTTTTCATCCATAAATTTTGATTTCATAGAATTTACCTCATCTGACAGATAGCTTTAACAACAGCCATGCCAGTTTTGCTACCATTATACACTATTACACGGTACACACTGCATGCTGTCAGAACTAGTAAGGTGCAGACGAGTTAGTATAGCTTTATATGAGTACTGGTAATTTAGGAAGTTAAGAGTATAGAATAAAACATGACCAGGCAAGCTTATTTTTCTCGGTTTAAATCAATGTTACTCATCTCAGTCGCATTACGAGACATTTAGCAAGGTGATATTTCGAACGTTTCCTAATCAGATGCTTTGCTTCAATCTTACACAATATTGATGATAGTTCATCATGGACTATGGTAATATAAAGCTTTCAACCTACCGCCGATGAAAAGATGCTGTAAAACAGTGGTTCTTAACCTTTTCTCTACCACGCCTGCCTGTGATTGGTCTTTGTTTCAAGTCCCAAGACTTTAAATAAGATGTAAAGGCAAATGTAATTATTGGTAAATTTATTGATCAAACTTTCCATGTTGTAGAGCGCGTGAGGTCTCGCGCCCTCCAGGAAATTTATTGACGCCCACCTGTGGAGGCGTGCCCCGTGGTTAAGAACCACTGCTGTAAAACCTAAAATCGGCTATTCACATGGTGTGAGAAGATAGTAATTTCCTAAAAAGCGTTCTTATAAATGAGCAGTTTAGAGTTACTGGCCAGCAAAAATAGATTTTACACGTGCAAGTTCAAAATTAAAACTGCCAACACAAATGACATACAACCCCCTTGAAACGCACAGCAACTTAAGGCAAGTAACTTACTGTAATAGTACGCCCATCCAGTCGCAATAGCCATGGCAACGTTGTGTGGTACCTTATGATCTGCTTCACAGAAAGCAACGGATACTTCTGTTAAAATTAATCAACTTGACAAGCTCAACTAAGTAGCAAGTGCTTCTGAGTAAAGAAACACTCAGTGCAAGAAAATGGTAAACGCTCTCATACACAATTTTATTGACTGCTTCTCTTCTGGCGTTTAAATCGCTATTAGTATTCTCGGTAAAAGTTTACGTAAATTCTGAAATACTTCGGTCAAAGCCCAATGTCTTTCGGACCCTGTCTGCAGATTTATGAACACGAGACCGCGTCAAGCTGAAGAGAGCTGATCGCAAGATACATACTGTTGACGTCGCTAAGCAACTCATGTAATGATGAAGACAACACGTCGCGAGCAAACACGCCTAACAAAATGAGTAAATAAATTTTAATGAAAGCAAGTTCTTTCGAGACCTGGCTGAACCTCATTCTACCCACGGTCACGTATCGGCTATGTGAACAAAAGCCAGAGTGAGCTCAACTCGTATTAGAGGATATTATGTTCCGTAATTAACTCTTTCATTGAACGTTCTTGGGCTCCAGCTTTGTTAGTGGTTGCCTTTGCTATTCCAGAAAAAACTTTTAAGACATACAATGATTGCTTATGCCGCACTAGCCACAAAATACTGTGTACAGAAAAACTAATTGCACATGTACAAGAGAATGTGTCATTTTTAACGAAAGTTTTGCAGCAGCAGTTTAAAATAACGAGGCTTTTGCAAGTCTAAAACTTCTTTTCGTATTAGTTTCACCAAAAAGCAATTGACAATTCCCGACTTACGTCGGAAAAGTGTTAAAAAATGAAAACCACTTTAAAGCACTATTTCAAGATGCAAAAACCAAGGAGGCGAGTAAACCTGTGCAAACATATCGATCAACGCAAACAGATTCTCGTTGCTGTGGCAACTGACTTCACAGTGGGAGTTTGTTGAGCAGTTTCAAGAGAACCGGCTGGCGAAAGCTGAAAAATACGCGCAAGAGTGAATGTAGCCCACTCGCCAGCAGTTGTAGTCGTTGTCTTCGCGGTGTGCTCTCCATAAATGCCATCATGTCAGCAGTTTTCAATCATAAGATTAGTCATCATGTCGTAAGTCACGCAAGTCTAAAGTGTTGAAAAGCACAATTTCATCCGTGAAAGGAGAAATTCACAGGGTTGCAGTGGTCTGTGTTGTAAGTTCAGAAAATAGTCAACCGTTTCTCACTGCAGTCGTTAACCTCAATATTTGCAGAGTTCTTTGCTTTTATATCACTCTTTCATAAGAATCTACGAATTAAAAAAAAAATTTGCTCATCAATTACAAGAGCTTTTCTTGGTTCCGATCGACCTGCTTTCTCCACGGAAATACGATTTGGCCAGTCAAGCATACAAATTTTGTCAAAGTTAATATCAAAGGTACCTTTGCAAAATTTGCATAGTTCTATGAAAACTGTGCTCACAACATGGGGAGAAATTTTTATTATTTTACCTAGTGGCTTTGACAAAGGCATCGAAGCGTGGGAACCCTACAACGCGAGTGGTCAACATTTTCTCTAGAAGAATGGTTGACATTTTTGATAGTCATTCTATTTCAACAATGGGATAGCGTAAGTTATAATTTTATTAATATTTTAAACAATAAATATGTTACTTGCTGCTAATTCTGCTGGCCCTCTAACCTCAGGCATTCTTCCATTCTGAAAAAATTAACCAACGACGCTACAATCGGAGAAAAAACATCACCTTCAAGTAAAGCAGGCTGCAGGCATTACCCAAATTTGGTAAACCATCCAATACATGAATGATAAATTGGGCAAACTAACTGACATCACCGGAAAGCTTGAAAACAAACTAAACGGAATACAAAATAAGATAGTGGCACATGAAAACAAGTTGACTCGGCTTGAAGAAAGAAAAGATCATCTGCACAGTGAAGCGGTTCAGAAAACAAATCCAACTGTCTTTCAACTTGATAGGCAAGAGGATTACATGAGAAGAGAAAATGCTCTTATTTATGCCGTAGAAAAAAATAAGCACGACGATGATAACGGGAAAAAAATATGTTTTCAGGATGAGTTCAGAAGTGATCTCCGGTCAAATAATATATAAAGAGTGCACTGGCTCGGGCTAAAAAGGAGCAACAAGAAGACTCCACGTCCCATTATTGTTAAGTTCGTTTCAAACGAAAAAAGAAATGAGTTTCTTACAAACAAACAACAATCTCAAAATATTGAAGGAAGCCGCTACAGTTTTTCTATGTCCTATGAGGATCTTACCCCTCCATGGAACAAAATACTAAGTACAAAATCCTTCTCTGATGTATTTATTTCTTGCTACAACCGAAATAGCAATATAAAAGCTAAGCTCAAGACAAATGAAACTGGGCAACAAATAACTATCACTTCACTTGATGAACTCCGCAAACACGGAATTGATATGGATCCTAAACAGATGGGCTGTGAAGAATTACTCAGCATATAACTCTACCGAACGGATATTTGCTTACAAGCAAACACTGAAAACTGGCATTATGGATCTACAGTTGTTACAACCATGCCGGTAAACAGCTTTGGAAACCAGGGTTACGAAGAGATTTTTGAGGGGAGCCCAAATTTTACATCCATAGCATGTATAATACGTTTAAACTATGTCCAACACATTTTTCCAGGGGGTCGAAAATTTTTCCATAGCTACGGGCCTGGTTACAACCGTATGTCTATTTACACTTGGACGTTAAACTTCCAGAAGCAAACCACAGTAAGTGCGCTTTTGCCTGTTGCAATGCTTTTATTGTCATTAACATAAGACTGCCTGCGCAGGCGCGTAGCCAGAAATTTTGATGGGGGGGGCAAACAGCAACCGAGTCTCAACATTTAAATATTTAACGCTCTTTAAAGCATCATCCGTAAATTGCATTTGGTTGGCGTTTTATTCCTGAAAACTTGTGTTTAGATTTAACCTGGCGAATAAAAAACCTGCTTGCACTGTATTGACAAGTTTTAAAAGTTTGTTTTTGGTCACGCTCCAAGCTTCTGCTTAGGATCAAAGCCACCATTTGCTCGTAAAAGTTTCCTGAAAAAGCGCTTATGAGAATCTCGATGCTTTAAGGACAAAATTTGTAGTATGTTTTTTGCAGCCAATACTGCAGTTGAGACAAAAGTCATCGTGGTCGCCATTACGACCACGCTTTTTATATTTACACGCTGCTGATGTACACCAACACACGTTCAATCGAAGCCTAGTAGTGACATTGCTATAAAACAGGC
>JGI24021J15306_10000782_pt1 | contig 27480 bp, 9 predicted proteins | sample Ectturendosymbi1_FD_15306 | JGI IMG/M metagenome (IMG submission 15306) | reverse complement strand
TGCTAAACGAAACAGAAACTCGGGTGAAGTTTAAAATCACATAATTTAACGAAAATAAGTTATTAAACAGTTTAACTTTCATCAGTACTATTGCTGAAAAATTGAATGTACCTCCCTGTTGAACCCGGCCGGTTTATCGGGGGCCGGAAAATCGGGGATGCACTGTACTGTGTTATAGTGTAATCAATTGGGGAAAAAGATACTTTTTGCTACCGGAGAGTTGGCAACTCGTGTTAGACTGAAGTCATCTTTACTCAAAATCGAAAAAGCGTGAGTCTTTTTTAACGCTGAATAACTCGAATCGAGTCTCAATGTTTTGAGATTACTGAGGTTGAATGGAGTCACAAAAAAGCAAGCTCATGAACGACCATTGGCTGGTAAATTTGATAACGAATTTATTTTAGAGATCACAAACAGAATGTGCAGTAGATGTTGACTAACCAAAACGTGTGGACCCTGACATTTGATAACTCGACTTAGGCAGTGGCTCGACTCGACTAGACTCAAATATTTTTGCGTGTGGATTGGCCTCAACCACGTTTCAGTGGTGTAGTGACTCTAACGTAAGTTCTTTTGAAAACCTAAGTTCTTTTGACTTAAATCCTTTTGACTTAAGTCCTGTTGAAAACTCACGACCCGTACGTAGGCGGATTGATAGCAACGACAGAACAGCAGGCATGATTAATCTCTGCTTTTCTATAGCGACTGCGAAACTGTCATTTTTGTTGTGAAACGCAATCCATTAAGTCGAAAAAAAAATCCCGATACTCGTGGCAAGCGTGTTGCGCGCAGGTGTTGGTGTATTCCGGTCTAGACTGCTGTGGCAAATGTCGAGCAAGTGTAAGGCAAATGTGCGGAATGTAGTTCTTTCTCAAACACAAATGCTTCTATTCGTATGCTTTGTATTATTCTGAGTAGTGCAACGATAACGATTTATAAGAAAGGGTTTGTGCTGTTAACGTCTGCATTTAACTGAGAAAGCCAATACAAAAGCAAACAGAATCAATTTGCGTAAAACCTGGTTTTGGTTCAGAGAAGGAAAGAGAGTGAAAATACAATTACAAATGAAAGCTATTTTTCCAGTTATTTACAACTACACCGTCGTGATTCAAGCTTTCCTTCTTGGAGTTGCAGCCAGATTCTATTACAGGCGAGTACTAACCTTGAAACACCATTGTTCATTTTAGCGTAAAATCCGGGAGTTATAGTTCATAACTCAAAAAATTAAAGGTTTGAGTAAACATCTTTACCTAAATCAAAATATTTTTAGCAAATGTGATAGCAAAATTCTTGTCACACAGTGCAGTAGTATTACTTTAGAGAACAGTTAAGATGATCAACATAAAAACAAAATCAAGTTTTCGTTGCTCAAATTTTTGACAATTTTTATGTTCTATCCTGGGACTCAAAGGTGAAAATACGATTGACTTACATGTTTTGCAACATATAGTTCTGCATGATGACATTACGTGGTTCTACTTAATACACACGCTTTGTTGAACTATTCAACCTTGCCTGGACTTCATTTTAATTTTACAAAAGTGATATCCATCTTTGTTTCAATTTTCGTTGGTTTACACTTTATGTTAGAATTAAACGTCATTATTTGTGACCTCGTCTGTGTAAAGGGTTTTTCTGCAAAACTCAGATAACTAGAAAAACGATGCATATTGCAATCGCGTATCTGTACCTTAAAGCTTCACAATTTTAAAACTTGCTGTGAAACCTCATCTTCACTTTCTTAACTTAAACGTTGTGGCGTGCTTCACACTAAAATAGAACTCCTTCGCGCCACTTTTTCTCTAGGCAGATGGTTTTGGGGTTTTACAGATAATGCAATACTCACTGTTGCTACGGAGACTTTAGAGGCTGTATAGTTTCAACCTAGTTCATAGGGCAAGCCAGAAGAGCGGTGAAAAGCACTAGAAGAGCGGCAAGTTACAGTGGACGATGCCGAAGTACTGACAAAAAACTTAAATTTTTGAATATGGTTTGAAAAGCAGCTCAGAGCAATTGACAAAAGTGGAAACATTGGATGTACTCAAGCCTTTAACCATCAAAACTGTGTGAAAACGTTTCTAAATTTTCAAATGCGTGAACTGTTATTCAACTGAAACTCTTTCAATGGACCAAATATTTCTGAACCTAGTAAAACATTGCAGAAATTCTGAACCGTTGTTAGTGTGACATTACTTCTCATTAATTCGAACTCAAAACAGTGCTTCGGTATTGTACTACCATACTTTGAAACAAACTGACATAAATTTCTTGTCCATACGTTCCTTTGCAAACTGGTTTCTTCAAATCAATCGAGAAAATTGTGTTGGTATTTTTATGTAGAAACTTGGTCTTATGTTGCAGTGTTTGTCTATCTGTTACACCTTACTATTCTCTTTGATTCAGTTGATAGGAATGATATCGTGTCTTTCTTGTTTTTGTTCCTTTGTGCTTATTGATGTCTAAGATTCCTTATCTTATTCGATCATGTAGGAGCCTCTTATGCTAAAGAACAAAAGGTGCGGTACCAGGATTGGATCTTGACAAAACTTTTTAAAACGCTATTCACACCTTTAATAAATTTTTGTCATGTTTCCTGGAACATTGGAGCCGTTTTCTTTGGATGTCCTTGTTTGCAGCACAGGGGGTGCTAATAAGCTAATTTCAATGAAGATGTATGGTCATGATGTTGCGAAAAGCCTTAAGAACAGCTACACACAGTACTTTTGTTGTTGTAGCAAATCAAATGGAACTCCACAAAAGTTGTCTCGCGGGTGTTTTTGTAAGAAGCTTGTCAACGAATAGGCTATCTTTAAAGTCAAAGGTTAATTTTGTTTTCAGGCGATCTCAAGATGTCCTCCGGCAACACACCTTGACGGACGACGTCTCACTGACGCACGGAGGAAGTCAGGTGATTGGAGGAGCTCAGAACGGAGACACGTGGCCTTCACGTAACTACAACGGAACTGGTCAAACAGACTCAAGGCATGAAGAAATTTCTTCGCAGTCAAGCACGTCGGCATAGTTGACAACCTTGACAGAAAATTGTGTTATTATGTCATACTTCAGAATTGTTACTCATACTTCAAAATTGTTGTTTCACAAGCGCATTAACATAATGCTTTGCAGGTTAAAGTAACCTGAAAGTTAGTAAATAGGTCGCAAGGACTTCACTAAAACACTTACATTTCTACTAAACAGCATTTGTATTTGAGTGAAATTTATCATTGTTAAGAACTGCAAAAGGTGGTCTGAAGTCAAATCCACTTAAACAAATACCTCTTTATACAAGCAATGGCGTTTAAAACATTAGTAGTCGCCCAACAAGAGTAAAACTCATTACTTATCATTTTTGCAGGTTTTGCTGTACTCATAAATAACAATTTTTAATCATCAATAGGCCTAGTATGCAAAAGTCACAAACCTTGATTTCGCTTATTTTAAATCAACTGAACAAGCGAGTATGCATAATGCAAACCGTTCACTTTTTCAAAAATTAATTCTACATGTTTTGCACCTCACCTTGCCAGTTATGATTAAGCAAACAACAAAAGATCGATGAGCCGTGAACAGCGACGTACAAAGCTTGTTTACAGATTTTTTTCATTCAAGAATTATTTCTTCTTTGCATATTTTCGCCCAAAACAAAAAAGCTATCATAGAGCTTATCAAAAATTTCTTTCGTGATGAGGGCAAGGAGACTGGGTTGTTGAAAAGTGACGAGCCACTGCATAAAACCTGCCTTTCTGATGCTTTTGATGTCGGTACTAGGGCTGTGATATAGGCGTAGCCAGGGGGACCCAGGGGGCCATCCCACCCCAAATTTTTAGCATATATAGTCATTTTGTGCTTTGAGAAGCGGCGTCCAAAACAAAAATACTGTGGTTCGCCTAAAGTCAAGCATTTTGGCCTCCCCAAATTTTTTGCCCTCTCCTAAAATTTTGGGCCGGCTACGCCACTGGGCAGTGCGGTTTCCCAGCTTTCCTGATTTTGTGCGGATAATTTTCATGATGCGTGGATTGTTTAGCTGCTTGTTTTGTAGCAATGTGAATTTGTTGCAAGGAATATTTTCATCTGTACATTTTGCAGCAAATTTACAGCGGTCGCCCATGTTCAATTTTTTCCAAACCGAGCGTTTCGATTTTGTGATTCGATTTCTAACATGTCACACCAATGGAGCTGTTAGTGATGTGCTTGCTTGCGGAAAAAATGAAATGTGTCACCGTTTGCTGTTGAATGCTTTATGCGAAAATATGAGTTGACATACAACAATTTAAAGCAAACTGTTAGAGCGAATGAAGACCTATTTATAAAGCAAGTATATTTTACAGACAGAGCGTGCCCTTCTGGTGATTATGCCAATTACAATATTTTTTCTGTTGACAGTTGAAAATATATTAATTTTTTCTATTTGATCCTTATACTTTTTCATGCAAAAGTTCATGGTAGAATGTAGGCAATACAATTTTTAAAGAACTTCACATTTCAAACGTGGGTAAACGTTATCCTTAGTAACAGTTTTCGATTCATTGCTGATTGCGATTGCCATGCATATCATGATTCTATAGCTGCTTCTTTAGCTTAGCTTTGCATGAACACTTTCAGTGTTCACTAGCCGCAGCACTTCGTCTGTACGAGGTAGTCCACCTTGTCTTTGCTGAAACAGATTTATTGTAATTGATATTCTACCCTGCGGGGTGGCTTTGCACATCTGCAATTATTTTCATTTCTTTAAGTTTTGAACTGACGTTTCACAACGTAAGTAAACTGTGATCGGTGCGCTTGGAACATGGTGGAAAGCAGCGCATCAAAATATCTTCGGTCCTATCTTTGAAGCATATCGAGTGTGCATATGAGCTCCTGCTTGAGACAGGGTCTTGGAGAAGAAAGGTGATAATCCGAATCAACCAGGTTTCCTTCCTCTGAGTCAACATTTCATCATCTCTTTGTGTTTCTTAAATTTGCTCAGCTGTAAGTCTAGTCTGGAGAAAATTTTCAGAAAGCGGGTCTTGTTATTTTTGGTAGATCGTTATATTGCACAAGGTTTGTTCCACAAATTCTGAATGGTGAACACTTGCTGAATATGTGAGTTATAGCGACCGTGCAACGGTGACAATTAAATCATGTAAAATGACAAGGGCGTCACATATGTTTTCGAGAGAGCGGAAGTTTTATATGTAAGTATTTGCTTCAAAAAAGCATGTCGTTAGAAGCTCGTATTACTTCGAAACATGCACAGCAGCCTATAGACGTGGGCGTCGGAAGGTTTTTTTCAGGAGTGGGGCAGTAGGACATTTTTCCAAAATTTTTCCAGGGGAGGGCCAAAAGTAGCGAAATTTGTTTTTTTCCCACTCAAAACTAAAAAAATAACCTTTTTTTGCTGAAAATTTCAAAATCCAGGGGTTCGTAGCCCCCTGCCCCTCCCTTCCGACGCCCATGCCTACAGAGTGAATGCAGACCGTCATAAGCACGGACAGTAGCTAAAGCCATGGAAAATGTCAGGTTATTTATTACGTATTATCGCACTGTCAAAGGTTTCTGTACAGTGGAGCAACGGTCAACTGACTTATTAAATAAACGGTAAATCATTAATTTTGTGTTGGAACTAAAACGTAGCATATTTCATAAGCGATTCGAAAAAGAATCTTCCTGTGCCGAGCAGACCAACACCACCTCGGTCCAAACCTTACTGAGCATGAATCGTGCAGTATGGGAATATATCTTCTCTTCCAAAGGCCACTGAAGATAAATTTGCGGCTAAAACGAGGATGTGAAACTTTTTTATTGTTGAATAGTGGCTTATCGGACAGATTCAGATAGTGTTTGATCCTATAATGTCATTCACTCCAGTCTAACAACTAAGGTGCCAGAATCAGTTGCATTCAGAGAATATTACTGTAAACGCTGTGCAGTGATTCTTCGTTTGCTGCAAGTGCAACATGTCCATTCTTTAACGATCGAACGTACAATTTATGATTTATCCCCACAACACCCTTTCATTAATTAACACCTCCACTTCCTTGATCAACTTCTATACCAGTCTTTATCAACCTTTCATGGGTCAGGCCTTACATAATCATCTTCACCACCGTGGTGTCTCCCTGGGAAACCTAATTTTTATTATTTGGAAGTGAACTATTTACTCGAAGTAGTGGCGTAGCGAGAATAAGTGCCTCCCGGGGCCGAACATAAAAGTGCTGCCGCCCTTTCCACCCCTCACATTTGCTTATAAAAATTGAAAACGAAAGATCATATTTCATGCTTATTTAAAGATATAAGGATTAATAAAGCATCTTGAAAATAACAATCAAATATTTCCAAAGTGAAACGTGTTTTGTTTTTCATTGTCTATCATGAGCCTTGCTTTTTCTACTTGATACCACCTTTCTCATCATTAATTTTTATAATTTTTTGTTTTCTTTACATGTGCATATACGAACCCCACATGTTTCGTCAAATTTTCTTCCCTGTTGGTTTTTAATCTCCGGTAAGCCCACCGCATGGTATTTCAATAGTTTACTCATTCCAGGGGATCAAACGAAAAAATAAGGGATGTGATGGCGGCATACCTTCTGTACAGATGTAAACATTTATGTATGTTAAAATTTCATGTTGTATCCCGGTCTTTAACAAAAAAATGATACACACTGCATCAGGCAGGCTAATAATAAATCTGATAATATGATCTCAGTGATGTAAAGAAAGTGTCATTGTTCACTTCACGTTTCACTAGTGGTTTAATCCACTTAGAATATATAAAAGGCTTCAAACGTCAGCTCGGTCGGCACTTGCGCGGAGACCTTTATGGGTGCGGGAAACCATTTTGAAAAAATATCTTCAAACAGGTTTAAAACGGGCTATGGTTGAGACATTCTGGCTTGCAGTCTTCATTGTGACTTGCGCACTTGGTCCAGCTGTTGGGTGAAACCTCTTCCAATTACACGTGCATATTTTTATTCCTTGCCTTTAGCCGTTACCAACAGAACCATCGCCAGAAGGCCTTCGATTGGGGGCTTTACGTTTGTGCAGGGAGGATTGACATTTTAAAATTTGACAAAAAATCCACTTATTCATAGTGTTTCACATTTCACATTGGGGGTCTTGGTGCTTTATTTGGGGGGATAAGCCCACCAAAGCCCCCGTGGTGACGGGACTGGTTACCAATAGACATCTATTTCAAAAACTGTATTACCCAACCGTGCCAGGTGGAGCATGGGCCTTTTCGATTATCAGCAGTGATTACAACGTCTTACGTTCGACGGTAATTGCCTTTCATTGGCGTCCGCAGAAATTTTTCCAGGGGGGGCGGTAACGTCGACATTTTGCTTATCATTTTCAGATTGCTGACGATGCAGTGCAAACGGACGTTCACGAAACGTTTTACTCTTTCTACACCGCAAAGAAAATTCCCACGAAAGCACGCGCTCCATTCGCATCCTTTTTGAAATCGTATTCAGGTGGAGGTGCATACGAATTTGCCAAAAGTTTGTACTTTCTGTCACAGCGTTTGCTTAATTGGCGTATAATTCAATATAAGTCAAATTATTGGGAACTGCAGACAATTAAGTCTGAACTGGACTTGAACTATCTACAAATATATTTGTGGTACTCCTATTAGTTTGTGCTGGTTGAACCTCACTGCTCAATCTTTAGCCTGAAATGTTTTCTACACTTTGGCTATCAGAAATGCTGTATCTTATCATGGACTGTTTAATATCCATGTTATCGAGCACTTTTTACAAATAAGACATAATTTAAGAATAAGGCCAGAACAACATTAGTGTCGAAAAAACAAGAAAGTAAGACACTCACGCAAAACTGTTTCAAGCAATGAGAAGTGGACCCAGGCCCGTAGCCAGGTTTTAAGGTTTTGGGGAAAAAATACATTTTCAAGGGAGCAAGATTTTGTTTATGTTGTACGTTTAAAACAAATTTTTCGGGGAACAACAAAATTTGAGGGGCACAAAAAAGTTTGAGGGGACCGCCCCCAAATGCGCCCCGGTGGCTACGGGACTGAATGTTGACAAGACTATCGCATAACTTACTAAAGTCCGAACACGCGTAGGAATTTAAAAAATGAGCAGATAAATTATGAAAACTCGCCACAGCAAATACAGCTTTGCGTTTACTCAGAAGTTAGAACTGAGAACTTTAACGATTAAGACGTATCCTCAAAACGCAGCATATATAACAAGCAACGTAGTTTTATACTGTGTGAAAAGACGCCTGCATAAGCGTAGTTCAGGGTTGGGCGAATAGCGACCCGCCGGCGAAATGTGGCCCGCCACAGCGTTTTCAGTGGCCCGCAGAAGCATTCAGAAAAATCTTCAAATCTGAAAATTCCTCCAACTTCTCAGAATTGATGTTAGTGCAGAGGCTATAAATCCAGACTTGCTTCTACTTCCATAAGAAGGTACGGCCGTCCGCTAAACGCGACCTTCTCATAGTGGCCGCCGAGCAAAAATAATTTCCCACCCCTGGCGTAGTTTGATTAAGTTATTCACTCAGGCGCACATCAGGGAGGCAACCAGCCGATCTTTTCGGGGGCAAAATGATTTTAACTTGCTGTTGTACTGTTTTCGGGGGTGGTGGTGGTGGTGATGGTAGCTTGTTCAGTACCGCCATTGCCAAGTTGTACAACCATTTCGATCAACGCCCTTTTTTATAAAAGTCTTAACCGCAATCATTTCTAAACATATCGTTTACCCTTGCGTTAGGTTTTCAGACTAAGGTTCTTGTCTCAAATTCATCAAAATGAGAGCAACTCCTTTTCTAAGCTCTTCTTGTTGAAACGAATTTTTCTATGACTGCAAGTGTTAAGTATATCATTGAACAAAGGAGACTTCAACGAAACTCACGCTGCCTATCGGCTGACTCTGATTCACTCTACTTGCAGTTCAATTCAAACCGACAATCTGAGCTGAAATTCACCCACGCAAACGTACCATGCTATGCAGCTGCAGCTGCACTACCCCGTTTCAAGAACTTCATTTTCCGACACCATTACTTCATGCAGAAAACAGCAGTTGTATTGAGACTGAGCAAGGTTACCTTGACGGAGTTCTTCACTTCAGCCACCAAAACTGAATGTTGATAAGCCCACATAATGACTAGGCTACAGCTTATGGCACTTACTGAAAATGTTCCACTGAACATTAAAAAATAGCATGAGATGTGCCAATAAACTTTTTTTATATACTTTTGGCTACGGCAATTAGCGGTACGCCAACGCCTGAAACGTTTCCTTCCGGGCCAGTTGAGACGAACGATCTTGCCCAAGGGGCGCTACGGCGATTCACCCAGTGTCGGTGAATCGGACACACAACCCTCAAATTGTGAGGTGCATACTCTACCACTGAGCTATCGCCGCCCTAGCGAAATCTCCTTCGCCACTGGCTAGGTGTCAAGTGATGTTATGATGTGGAGTTGGGGGCTACTGAGGAACCAACGATACGGGCAAAGCTAGCATTGACTATTTTCCGTGATTTCATGCAAAACCTTTTTTAACAGATTTTGATAGGAGGAGCAATGTAAACCTCGAACAAACGGAGCCCTGTTTGCTAGCCTGCCGTCAAATGTCATCTCAGAGGGCGCTTGAGTGCGATAGCGGAAATGGCTTTGTCTGGCGAGGAAGGTGTAGGGAATGGGGCACAATTGCCCTTCAAGTAAGTGTGTTAAAAAAGCCCTGATTTCAAAATAAACATTGCGGCACTTTAGCTCATTGGATTTGACCCAGATTTTTGAATAAACATTTCATCAATATGCTCACTCCGCACCCGCATGTCGTATTTTTTAGGCTAATCTACAAGTCTAGGGATTCTAAACACAAACATTGAAAAGAGATAGAGCTTTAAAACTTTTGAAGATTTATTCAAAAAATACCAGCGAAAAGCTAGAACTTTTAAACTCCTTTCAAAAGTAATTTTAATCAGCTAAGTGCCACCCCCTAAAAGGTGCCGCCCGGGGCCCGCGGCCCCTAGGCCCACCCCTTGCTACGCCACTGACTCGAAGGAAGGCTATTTCCGCCATTAAAATCTCATTATCAAATTGCCCCTTTCAACATCAGATTTCTCCAATGTAGGATAACCCCCCACGTTGGGAACCAGCACTACACTTTAAGCGAGGGACAAGTGAAATGTATATAGAGAGCTGTAGAGCGTCACAAACAACGTTTATTTCAAAACACATGATCATGCTCCAAGCCAAGTACGAAATATCGATCTGCTTCTAGTACAACGAACCGTACAATAGTAGAATTTCATTTTACGACGCTGTCCCCGTCTAAAGCGGAAAAAAGTTTGCACATGAGCCAAGAATAAGCTGATGAATGTTGATTTTGATCAGACGTTGCCATCACTTGTGTGGAAAAAATCGCGAAGGTTTTCGCGCAGTGAAATATAAGAGGGGAAATTGTTTTCATGCGACAGATAAAAGTATATTACACAAAGTGGATACTGTAAAGTTTAATTTGAAAAGCATGTACGGTATAAATATTTAAAAGAAAGCATATGTCATGTGTGAAACAAAGCTTTGTTGAAAACGTTTATCTGTCCAACCTTGACAAATACAGAAAAAAGGTGGGTATTGCATTTTTTACAAAATCAGTTGCAAAACAATGTCAAGTCAAAGTTCCACAGTTGAACTCTCAACGTCACTTTCACCTCCTTTTTTTGACTGACAGGGCGTGAAACACGTTCTGTAAAAAATTGTAAAAGTAATCACGAAGTGCATCGTTTGTGACACAGATTGAATTCAACTGAGTTTAAGCTTACTGCCGCATTTTGACTGCGTCTTCAATTGTTTGAGGCAGCTTTTCTTTCTTTGTTTCGGGCAACATCAAATAGCTTGCACCGCTTACAAGGACCACAGCGGCCATTGCAAAAGATGTTGTGAGAGTATCTCCAGATTCGCCTTAGCAAACGACAAGTGGTAAGTGCAAGGATCAATGTTATTCTTCCTGCTTTGAGAAAATTAAAATGCCTTCATAAACGTACGTTCTTTGAAATATTTATTTCCTTGCTTTTTCCCGTACATGTGACGTGATATGGGCTTAAAGTGGTTAAAACTTTCAGCCGTTGCGACTGCGGCACACTATAGCAACTGCACATACTATTAAACATTTCAGAAGTTATGCAGTGCTCAGACAACACGCGTCATTCCAACACAAGTACACGACCAACGCTAAATTATTGCAAGTTTTTTGCAGATTTGATTTGGATCCAACAAATCCAACATGGATCCAATGTTTGCTATATCAGTAGGGATTCCTTACTCGTATTCAAGTTAAGTGCCTTCATTAGCTTAAAATTTGTGTTACACGTTTTTCGGTTTCTGTGACACTTGTCATTATTTTTCCAGCGTAGCAATCGCAATACCTGTTAACTGCCATTCCCTAACGGCCTTTGCAAAAAAGACAGCAACAGCATGTTGCATTTTGACAGCATACAAAATTTAAATGCTTGTGTTTGCAAACGTCCCATAATGTAGCGTTGTAAGCTTACTCAGAATGCAACTGTCAGCAAAAATTAAAAGTGTAATATAATGTTGCGCTGTGAACTTTAAATCACTGGGAAACAAGTTCATAATTTCTGCTAAAATTGCTTTCCCATAAAAACTTTTCTTTGAAAAAAGCGTCACGTTAAAAGTTTCGCTATAATTTTTGGATAAAAGATTTAAACGGTACAAGTATACGCTCTAGGACTTAATTTTAACACAATTCTAATTGCAAGACAGTGCTTTTACCCTTGTGCAACGACTCTTTGCACTTTTCTTGCCAGAATTCACGATAAAGCAAACGCTTTGGAGAGGTATAAAAAGAGTTTTTACGCTGTGCATAAATTGCTTAAAAGTAGTTCAATGTTTCTTTACAAAAATTTACTCTATAGTTTATGCCAATGGTTCTTAACCAGGCCCGTAACTAGGGGGAGTGCAGGGGATACGAATACCCCCTAGAAAATTTTTCGCTCCCCCTGGAAAAATTTGTTGGACATAGTTTAAAAAATTTGAACCCCTCTCAGAAAACTCTTCGACCCCCCGGGTGTTCCAAGTTGGTTACGGCTCTGTTCTTAACCAGGGGCGTCAATAGGTTTCCAGGGGGAGGCGAGCCCTTATCCGCTCTGCAACATGGAAAGTTTGATCAATAATTTAACCAATAAATACAGTTGCTTATACAACTTGTTTATTGTCAGGGTGAGGGGCTTGAAATAAAGGACAATTACTTAGAGGGGGGGTGGTAGAGAAAAGTTTAAGAACCACTGGTTTATACAGTTCCAATGACTCGATTGTCTCTTTCCGTCAAGCTTCTGAATTCCACTTAAACAAACGCACGCAGTGTCTCGCGCGCACACACACATCTACGAAGTAGCCCGAAGCGAAATTAAAACTATTCTTAAAATGCATAAAAACTTGGCGGTAATAACGGTTTGCTGAAAATAAACGCTATGTGGAAATTTTTTAGGAAGATCACTGCGCAAGAGTTCAGTGGTGCACACCATTCAGTCTACGCCTGGCGTCAGGCGAAATTTGAAACACACCTAGTCACTTATAATTGTGAACTATGAAATCTTAAGCTCGGAAGGTTTCACAAACCAGCAAAAATAATAAAAGGTGCAACGATTCCTCCAATCCTTGACAAAGCTCCAGACGTAGCCAGCACCAAGTGACGTATGTTGGTTGGGAAAAGTTCACCGGTATAAAAGTAGATGACGTTATAACAAACAGCCACAGTCAACTTTGCCAACATCGTGATGACAAGGGAAGCAGATCCGCTCCCTGAAACAGCAAAGGACATGGGATTGCTGGCAAACACATTGTCAATCACGAAGGAACAGCATATCGCGATAAGGCTAGCATAAACTTTACATGTTAAAGTAGCGAGGTCAACACCAACAGATTCTGTCAAGATTTTGTAGGCCAGTTATTAAAAACTGTGCGTATTGGCATCCTACACATGTGAGTCCGTGTTCGGGTAATTAATCCGATCCATAAGCGAATATAAAACAGGAAACAAGTCTTCGATTTATTTGACAATTTTCAACTAAGTTAAGGTAAAGTATTTTTAACAGAGATAGACAAGAAGTATTTTGAGATTTCATGTAAATGTTGAAAACTGTTAACTACAGCCACGCACATGGGTGTTTTGGAGGAGAATCGTCATCACTACATTTTTTAGGCGGGATCGCGCCCCCCTCTCTTTTGTTTGGTTTGTGTTTTTTCTTCCAGGATATACAGTAAACAACAATTCATTAAAGCCATTCTGTTGTTGCTTCAAAGGCAAAACCTACACCATGTTAATAACATTATTTCTGTGCACTGTACAACAAAGAGGTATTTTTCAATTTCCGATAGATTTCGTCTCTCACGTATTGTTCGAATGCAAACCACTTTGTTTAGCAATGAAGCAACACCGCTGCTCCACGTGGCAAAGACATCCTGCTTCAAATAGCAACAACATTTAAAAATATATTTACAAAAAGCAACCACAGGCGCTGTTGCCACAGCAACCCCAGTTGTGGCCATAAGCCCAACGTAAGTGTTCCTTCGTCCCAGTAGCTTCAGCCCAAAATAGTATAAAACTGACGATACAAGTTCGGTGACTCCAGCAAAAAATATGTTCAGAAGTCGGTTTCCACTCAAGTTGTCGTTGTTGAGAGCTATGGCGTACCAAGTTAAGGTGACCACCACCCTGTAAGAAGCAAAATTTTTAAACAATACTGTGGATCTTTCCGTGAAGCTCTGATTTTTTGCGATACGTACGTGCGCATATAGCAGGGGAAGTAAAATCAGCCAACAATAGAACAATCCTCTCGTAACCTCCTCTGCAGGTAAAGGAGCGGACGTGAGTGAACTGCAAGCTCAATACTGCATAATACCAGAACTGCGAACCTGGCTCTTGTGCAGTGCGAGTGTCATACCGGCAAATGAACTGTCATGGCAAGAATTAAATCAATTAATCGGAATTAACCTGCTGACTTCGGGTTTTCTATACATTTTTGGGTCTTACTCCCAATTTCCAGGGGTTTCCCCCTGCTGAAGCCCATAGTCGCAGCGCTAGGACTCTCGGTTTGTTCAGCGCACCAAAATTGGACTCAGCGCACCAAATTTGAAAAAGAGCGAAAGACAATCTAATTCTCATCAAACACACCAAAAACAGCGACTTTGCACAGAGACGTTTGATGCTTTTCTTCGACTTTGCAAAAATGAAGGAAATGTGAACTTGAGAAATATACTTTTCAAAAACGGCAAAAATCAGAGATCCAAACAAAGTGCGACAGACATGAAGTACTTCTCTGTAGCATGGGAGGAGACATCTGATAATGGTCACGTTGAACAGCTCAGCTTATCTCCCTGTTTCGTCAAAACCAACTACATTTTTTTGTACCACACACTTTCACCACTGAGCAGTAGGAAAGCACTAGTGGATTGTACATTAACAAATTTGTCGCAAATGGTCTTGACTTAAACATTTTACTGGGGCAGTGACACGATGGAGCCAGCAACATGAGTGGTGGCTACACAGGTGTGCAGACAAGCATGCGCATGTTGCAACCGTTAGCAATATATACGCACCGCTGCAGCCATGTGCTTAATTTCGTGGTCTCTGCGCATCGCAATTTATTTCGCGGTCTGCGCAGCCTTTGTTTAATCTGCGAAGTTCGTCCAAACGGAAACACCAACATTAAGGGGGCGAAAAAATAAACTTATACCTCTCTGCGAAACTCGTAGGGAGATAGACACGATTTTGTTATCATGTCACATTTTGCTTCTATAAATTCATTCCCCCCTTAGCAAAACCCTGGCTGTGCTACTGCCAATATCGTTGTATCTGAATTGCTGTTCAGGTTTCCGTCAACCGCCTATAAATACTACTAAAGATTCAGTCAATTTACTCAATTTTGTCTAAAAAGCGTAACGTCTGAAACAGTACACTAAAAGTAACTAAAATCATGCAAGATAAACTGTGTCCCAAATCTTTAGCTATGCTACAAACCGATAACCTATGCTGATAAGGTAATGCGGGACTCGCTTAGTACACGGTAAAATGTAAACAATGTGCTATGGTGTTTTGCTTCCTCGCGCAGAAAGGTCTACGAAAATGTCAAGGTAAAATCTATATTTTTCTTTAACATGGATAATTTTGCAATACTTGGCTGTCGTTTGTTTTACTGACAGGCCAAACTTTTGGACTGATTCCGGGAATTTCATGATCTGATGTATTGACAATTATTAAAGCGGAAATTAAAGGTCTTTGTAGAGAGGTACAGTGAAAAACTGTTTTAGTGCTATGCTTATATACAGTAGTACCGTGAATATTTTAAACTGAAAAAAACTTTAAACAGAGACGCCTTCGCAAAATATACATTTGTGAAATTTTAGATATATGACTTTATACACAATTACAAATGCATGACGGCAATCTTATTATCAATTCATAAAATGTGCTGCTTACCAAGCTAAAAAAACGATGCCCAATCTGCCAACCAACATATATGTTTTACATGTTTTCACGCAAGTTGACCAAACTTCTGGACTCCCATTTTCGCAAAAGTAAAATTCTTTGATCTCATCTTTTTCAAGTTTCCCGACGTGTTTATTGATTCGAGCAACTTTCTGAGCTAGTATGACTGCTTCTTCTCTTCTTCCCTTTGCAATCAACCAGGTAGGCGTCTCATCAATCAGCCTGTATAACAAAAAGCAGGATGTGCTGATGTGAAGCATTCTTCTGGCTTTCAATAAATCGAACGTTTAATTTTGTGCTTACCGACAATACGGAATGTATAAAACGCCGATAAACCCAGAAAAACGTAAGAACCACCTCCAGTCTGTGATCAAATACCCAGCGAGAGGCATCAACATATATCCAATTGCAAATCCACTTTCCACAAAAAAATACAGAAGAGCCCGGTAGCGAACATGCACTGATTCAGTACCTATGACAAAAACAGTTGCATTGGCGTTTCACTAACGGATGTGGTTACGTTTAAAGAAAATTAGGAGTGGTGATTGTATAATGTGGTGCAAGTTTAGAGATGTACACAACAATGACATATGATTGATTTACTCTGTGTTTTTTAAAGTACATATACAAGAAAGGAAAACATCTAGCTAGAGTGTTTAAGAAGCAGTCTTCTACAGAAAGCGCCAAACCGCACTGACGATGAACGTCTTAAACGAACTGTAACGAAAACGCTCATCTTAACACCAACATGACCTTAACTCAGGGTCGTAACGAGGTTAGATGGCGCCCGCAGCAAGAAGCAACTATGGCGCCCCCATGTTCGAACCTGAGGTCTTTCGGAAACAAATGTGCTGTATTGAAAAAAGTACTTGTGACATTGTTGGGACTTTTCGGCGGCCCCCGCAGTGATTCGGCGCCCCCATAGTGATTCAGCGCCCGGGGAATTGTGCCCCCCTTGCCCCCCTCGTTACGCCCCTGCCTGAACTAAAAAAGGTTTATGCAGGTTTGTCCATAGGAATAGGATTTATCCTATGGGATGGGATAGTAGACTTGAAGTATGTCCCATGTCCCATCCTAAGTAATTCTTACGTCATACAGCAGAAATACTTTGAAGCTGAATAACATTGTAGCACAGCAAATAAGAGACGTAGTGGCTCAGTACCATAGCGTAGTGACGCGAAGCCCCCGAAAAAAGATTGTTGGGCTCTTTTTTAAGAGAAAACTTTGAAAAAGGTCACCCACTTTTGGTTGGCCCTCCTCACAGCCGTGGCTCCCAAACTGGGCTTGGGGTGCCTTAGCCACTACTTTGTAGACGTCTGGACAATATACATACACATGATAATAATGTACTTTCTTATTATTTGTGTCATCCCATGTTCAATTTAAAAGAAAACTTATCTATGCCTGTAACATGTTTTTTAAAATCGGGGATTTGTTCCAATTGACGTTTTGAGATTATTATACTTTAGCTTCGTTTTTGGTCACTTATAATATTGCGTTATTTCGTGGGATACAGCCAATAACTTTGTTCTGCAACCATTGTCAGCGTTACAAAACAACATATTGCGGACACTGACTTTTAGCAAATATAGATGTCGCATAACTCGTCTGTACAAGAACTTAAAAATATTGAAACTGAATGACATTTATCAAATGAATTAGCAAAATTTATGAACAAATTTCACCACGGAAAATGACTAGAAATATATACGGAATATTTTCAAGAGACTTCTTCTGTTCATTCTTATCAAACCAGATTTGCTAATATGGAAAATTACTTTATTCATCGAGTTTCAAGCAATGCCGGTAAAAAATCAATTTCGTATAGGGGACCTCTCTTTAGGAATGAGGTGGAACAAAACTTAAAGGCTGTATTTTTAAGCACTTTTTGCGATCAATTACAAGGGTTCATATTCTCACAGTATTATATAAGTAAAATAAATGTCATTTTTATTGGCTCCTATTAAAGTTTATGGGGTATTACTTTCATTTTGTGTGTTTTGTTTCTTCGTAATTCTTTTTCTGTTTTGGAACGTGTGAGTCCCTGTTACATTACTATTACATATTGGTCTTGTCAGACATATTTCATAGGACATCTTGACCAGATAACCTTAGGGTTTGTCGATGTCCGAGCTTCGAAAAAAAATATATATAAAATAAAATAACACGCAATACACAATAAAGACCGTAGGCCTATTTTTTGCGTTTTGTTGTCAACTGTAGCGCTTGCTATGTATTATTTTCATTTTCTTCGTCTTTCTGTGAACACGTGTACTTTACTCACCGTCACTAAATACATCTCTCTAATATTAGTTTCATGGGGAATCCATGTGATGGGATTGTACGGTCATAAGTTGCCATGGAATGGGATGGGACAGAAAAAAGTGTCTAATGGAGAACCCTGGATATATGCTTAGGTTTAAAAATACTGTTTTGAATTTTGTTTGCTTTGTGGTAATTTACAATTAACCAATGCAATTGCTGCTTGCTATAGCAAAATAATTATTCTGCCTATGCCAGTTGAAAAATGATACATAATGAACCATTGTCAATTCTAGCTTAGGCCACTTCAAGTAGACTATACAAAATTTGCGGATAGACTTCAGCGCTTTTATCATTCAAATTTCTGTAACCTTGACGTGCTGCAAGAAAGGTATCGCTTGTGCGTTTACAGTGGAATTAAAAGTAATTTTGAGCGCCACGTTTCGAAATATGGGAATTTCAAAAGTTTATTCAACCAAAATCATGTTTGAAGCTGCGTGGTCAAAGTTTACGACACAGACACACGCATTTACACTTCACAGAACATAAACTTACCGAGGAGTGTGGCTGCGTCGAAGTTAACAACCGCACAACCTCCTGAGAAAAATAGACACACAGCGTACAGCTCTATGCTTGTAGCGAAGCTGGTTATAATGGCAAGGATATATTGCAAGAACGTAAAGAGCAGAAAGGTCAGGCGTCTTCCGAACCTGAACATACACCAATTGGATGTCAGTGGAAAGGTATTAACAGTTCTACCGCGAAATCTAGCAATGCAGTAACTAAAACACTGGTGTAGGAGGCGGGGGTGCAAGGAGTGCAAGAGCACCCCCAAAAGTTTTGATTTGGTGAAAACCAGGGCAAAATTCCTTAAAACCCGGGTAAAATCCATGGAATTTGGGGCAAAATCTCTGAGAACCTTCACAAATCCCTGAAAAATCTGAGCAAACTCACTGAACATATGAGCAAAAGTGGAGCCCAACCTGCTTTGATTTGAAAAAAATGGCGCCCAAAATCATATGTAGAACTTTTCTTTTTTGGAGGTAACTTTTTTGGAGTTTTTTCGGGCAAGTTTGGGAGAATTCGTGCAGGCATCCTTCGACCCCCAAAAATTTGCTTGCTCCTATACTTATGAACTAAAATACCGTAAAATTACAGTTGTCCCCTATACTTTGTTAATACACTTCACATGTTCACCAAGAAATGCATTTGAATATGAACTAAAATACCGTAAAATTACAGTTTTGCCCTGTACTTTGTTAATACACTTGACATGTTCACCGAGAAATGCAATTGTAGTTAATAAAAAATGCGCATAGATAAAAAATTAAAAGGACTTGTTTCTTGGGCGAGAGAGAAACAATTTTTCAAAAGAAATCCACCTGCAGGTCATCAACTAAGAGTTTTCCAAGCAAGCGTCAATATCAGCGTAATCAGCCGACAACCTGCAGACAAATGACGGTCTGCAGAGCAGTTGCATTAATCAGAATACGCGCTTAATCAAAATCAGGAACCATCAGCACCGCACTTCGAAAAGAAGGAAAAATCTGACAGCACAAAAATTGAAAAGTACTCAAATCTTTGCAGAAACGATGCAATCAGAGCGAAGCGTTGACAACAACGCGATTGTAAACGTACATTGCAAAACGCAAAACACACCAGCTCAAAAACGCATACGAAAAACATTCTATGCACGATTGGACGACAACACTTTGAATACGACGCTTCAAACAAACTTGCTGCTGGCAATTTGCGTAATGTTTGCAAACAAGACGGTGAAGAAAAGGTAACTGCACAGACTTTTATTATATAACCTGAAGTCATCTCAGTTTTTGGTAAATCCACCAAGTCAGCTCACGGTTATTTTTCAGCATAAAAGTGCAAGTTGTTAAATGGTGCCCAAGATATTATTTAGGGCTTCCTGCATATTACATACCGGTGACAACTTCGAAACAGGAACGCACAATCTTGTATTAGCGATTGCGCATAGCTTGTGACAATGCCTATCACTTTGTGCATTACACATTCCCGTATTCTAAGTCCTATCTAACATTTGTATCTGCTCACTTCGCATGTCTTCTGCCATGGGTATCCAAAGGCGACCCGAGGGCACATTCCACATAGCCTGTGGTTTTGGTTTCAGGTTGGATATACGTCCCGCCAAAGCCCGGATTGTGTCGGAACGATGGCAGCTTCTCTTTACTTACCACAATTCCAGTTGTGTTTTGATGTGCTGAGAGCGAATATGAGCACGAGCACCGTCGAAAAGTAGTGTTTTTGCTTCAAACCCTAAGGGAAATGTCTTAGTTGCTTTTCCTGGAATCACTTGTGGTTGAAGATGGACATTATTAATAGACTGTTGAACAATTATGGACTGTTCGAACAGTAAGGAACTGTCGTGTTACATACACCTATTACACAGTGACACAATCGTGTTGCACATTTCAGTTGTGTGAATGTGGGTTACCATGCTAACCTGCACCAACGAAGGCTCGCACTCATCTGACGCTGTTGGAAGCTTGCAAAAGCAACGCTAACCTTTCTGGCCCGCGGGCGTCATCACATAATCAACTTTGGCCCTCTATGACAGTGCTTGTCAACCCGGTGTATCGTACACCCTAGGGTGTACCAGAATTTTCCAGGGGTGTACGAACTTGATGGGGTGTACAGGGGTGTACCAGATATGTGTTCTTCAAAAACAGTCAATTGTCCCACATATGTCGCCTGCACCAGCGCAGTGAGTTAACTTTTCACATATTTTGATACTGTATCTATCGAGTGGTGTGCATTGTCTGTCGATTTTCACCTGTATGTTTGTAATGTTTTCAGATGACCATCACGTATTCTTTTTTTTCATTAAGTGCAACATTGGAGAGTATGCAGGTAAGAAATGTTCGGGAACCATTGCTCTAGCTAGCTTGAATTTTTTGTAAGATAATGTACCACCCATGCTTTTCTCTGCAATGATTATTTTTTGTAGTAAGACACGTAACAGTATTTTTCCAGTCCCGTCACCACGGGGGTCTAAAGTTTGAACACCCCTGATGCGTTTGCAAGTCTTCCCTTTTTCCTCATTGTGTGGCCCAGTTTTATGATCATGAAAGATTACAGTAAACGCTGGCGCGATGTTTTCATTTTCTTTATCATAGATATTTGTTTTCTCTCAATAGTGCTTGTGCATACATATATGCTAAAACTCCTCTTCAGTGCTTCTTAGCGTCTAATTCTTTTTCATATTTCTTGTGTACCATCACAAACTCGTGTGGGTGGCATGAACTTGCCTCTGTGGCAAACAAATAATAGCAAACAAATGAAAATGTAGATAGAGAAACGATTCAAAACCTGTGCATTTTTAAAAACTTAGCGTGCTTTCATTTCAACCAATTGCAAAGCACCATGCAAGCCAGGCTTCTTTAACTGCAGCTGTTTTCGAACGTCAAGATGATATAGGCCAATACCTGTCTGACATGAAACCACCGAGTTGGCCTCCAATCATTTTCCCGCACATGTACACTGAAACGAGCATCGGTTTTATCCATGCCCGATTGCAAACAAGGTGAAACTAAAAACAAAATATAAATAGTTAAAAATTCACGAAAGTAATCTGAAGAAAAAGCCTATTTGTCACCATCCGCAAGACCTTGAAGGTAGGGTTTTCGATGACGGTGTAAACTGTCTCCATATTGTCAGCTTTTATCTGTTAGTCTGATACTGCTATAGGATATCTCGTGGAACAGCATGCAATAATGAGATGGTGGATCTGCATGCTGTTGCTCTCGGCAACGACGGCAAGCACTCAATACTTTATATATATCAGTGGTGGGCAAACTACGGCCCAAAACGGCATTTTGTGCGGCCCTCAGGGAAGCCACGGGTATATAAACAGTACATACTTTTAGGGCCGGCTGGGACAAATTTTACCAGGGGGTACGAAGACCGATTCACAGTCCCCTAACTTCTGGAGTCCTCGTCACAATTTGTATAGCTGGTTTGTATAGTAATCAGAATATAGATAAGACTGCTACTGTGCTAAAATTTAGAAATAGATTAATTGTTATACTGGCAACTGGCTTACTCAGTAATTCTGGGCTTGATTACGGAAAAACTTAGCGTGCGTACTTTCATTGTCCCGGGCCCCAGTGCCTACGGGGCCGGGTAAGATGTACTACTTGTACCTCACCTCTCTTAGACCCTGATATTTCGAGTCGATGTTAAAGTTATTTTATCGATTAGATTAGAATTCTCGAGATTTTATTCCACACGTTTCATTCTAAACCGCATTTTTACTCAACCGTAAGTGACTATTGTTACTGTGTCAATATGAAATAAAGCAATACAAGATTATAATACTATTATTATTAATTCATATTTTGATAAGTATACTGTAACTGAAGTAGACAAATGTAATATATGCGGCCCCAGTTAGCAATAAAGTTTTCAGTGTGGCCCTCCGTAGAAAATGTTTGCCCACACCTGTTTTATATGAATAGACTGGTGTTAATAGCTCGAGTAGACCAGCGTAACAGCCGGACAAATCGAGACACTACCCAAATTATCTTATTGTGGCTCCAAAAGAAATGTGTCACACTCTCTGCTGAAAAGTGTTAATTGTTCTGAAGTGACAACTTTCTACTGCCTTGCGAACATTAGAAGGCCATACATCCATCCCCTGGTCTGGGTTTACGTGGATAGAAACAAGGTTGAAATGTTGCATGCATCTAGCCAAGCCCAAACATCGCCCTTGCAATAATTATGCGTTTTTACATTGATTGAGCTGTTTTGACACCAATTGAAAATGTTGGAATCCCCATGCCTGCAAATATCAATTTAAACCGAGAAAAAATAGCTTCTATTGGTAACCATTGAATCAACTAGCTTCATTCGTACCTCTGTAGAAACAGTTGTAGCGAAACCCTCGAACTGGTATTCGTCGCAGTGTGTTTGCTGATCTGAATAATACAAACCACGTCAATGCGGTAAGTCATGCTTTGAGGTACACTGCATTCATGATGATTCTTAGTCAAAATGTACGAGTAATCGTGGTGCAGATAAGTGGTAGGGTATTGTAAGCACTTCATAAGGCCTGAGGAGAATTAATAAAATACCCTATAGGAAACAAGAATGTTGTTGGTCGAAAGTTTCAAGAGATTCTTAACGAATATTGAGCATCAGTCAAATTTTCCATTTCAATTCTGATACAGGTTTCTCTTTTTTATGGCTTTCTACACTTTGCGTGCTGCTGTAGTTAATCATAGACTACATAACTGAAACCATAAAAGTTTCACTTGTTCTGTCAGATTTACTAGCATAGAAGAATAATTTTATAAAGAAAACTTTAGATAAAATAAACGTTAGCAAAATTAGCAAAAAAAAACTTATTTGCTTTGCACAAAAAGTTTCGAAAGCAATTTTTCTGAAAGTTGCCCATCGGTTGGTAAATAAAAGATATTCCATATAGTAGACCATGATAACCTAACTTTATTCAGAAAGATGTGCAAAATGTTTCCATCAAACCCTTAAAGTCGCTATGAACAAGTAGAAAAGTTATTCACAGTGCTGTTCTATGCTCGATATAAATACCTGACAATTCAGAGCCGTTGTTCGAGCAAGAGTTTGACGTGTTACACCTCACTGCAGGCACTGCAGTTGTGATGACGAAATTATTTTCCTTGAAAAAAAACAACGATCAGATTCTTGTATTGCAAGTTATTTCAAATTGTCTTTCTAAATAAATTTAACCTTTCATCAACAAAATTGTAATCAGTTGGTATGAAATGAGAATTGCAAGGTTTAAAAATGTTTGTTCTCCCACGTTTGGTAAGGATTTCTGTCATGTTTTTCAGAGTTACATTGAAGTTGAATAAATTGTTTAGAAAAAATAGAATTAAACAAAATTTTATATAGTTTGCTACTTTGCAGTCCTCACCAAACTTTGTTTGTTAAAAAACTACAAACTATACTGTACCTTGCAGTAAAATTATATACTGTAGTTTGCTAGCGCACAGATTTTAAAGTGTTTTATCATTTGAAGCTTCAAGTTATTATTGACCAAATTTACGTTACGTTGTAACGTTTTTGAGATTGTGAAAATGCACCAGAAAATACTTCTGCATATTGTAGAACCACACTTAAAATAGTACAAAATAAATTAGGATGGTATTGCTGTCTAATTCATGCTGCCTGTGTAACGTGACTCTCATTTAACAAAGTCAAGCCTTCAAAAAGCTTTTTCGTTACTTTTGCTTGCTTGGGGAGGGGTATAAAATTACAATTTATTGCAATTCAAAGAGTCGATGTAACAGTGAGACAGAGTAATTATCGACAGTGTTAAATACCCTAATACTGTTTTCATGCTCTGCGTAACGTCAAAGGGTCAGAACCTTGCAGGTACAGATGTGACCAATTATTAAATGTTGTTCGTCTCTCCTCCCGGGCGAAGTTCGATAATTTAGCGATATCCTCACCAAAATATGACAAAAAATTGAGGCTTAAAGTAACGTTTGGAGCCGGAATTGTGCAGGTTTTTTCACAGCGGAATGGCAGTTTTAAAAAAAGAACTCGGTATTCTTACCAAAAACAGCATTGAAAATAGTTGTTTCTTGCTTTGTAAGTATCGCACTGAAACATGTAAACAACTTCTAAATCAATTTTAAGTAATTACCTTTCTTTCGTATAAGCTATATGCCAATTGTAAAATATTTCACTGTCTAACTTTATGACAGGCAAACTGATCAGAAGTTTGTTTAAAAGGTGTGTTGATCTTACTTATTTTGTGTGCCTTGTTGATTCGTCAATCGATGGCAACATTCCGTGTTATACACAAACGTCTATCTCGTGCCAAAAAATGAAGGTTTTCTTGCCATATTTTGACATCACCTGTGCGTGACTGCGAGGATCTGTGAGGTCTGGCTCAAGGTTCAGTCGTGGTGCGTGTAAGAGTATTTCGTGTGTGTTGAAAAGTTGAAGCTTAAATTTAGGAGTGATTAGAATTTCTCTGTTTAAACAAGCTATTCGGTGCTGATAAACTAGAATTTGCTTCATAAATTTGTTTACAAATTTGGAAACGTATTGAAATGTTGTGAGCATAACCAGTAACAGTACACGAATCACGTGGCATAAAAAACTTCAGATATTTGTTAGAGCCAGGATTTTAATATTTGAGGTACGACCTAGTTTTCGTGCCTATCAGTGCTTATCAGGTGCAAACGTCTGTAAAGCATAAGCAATCGGTAAAACTACGGAAATGGTTTGTTTACTTGTTTATTCAAAATTCCCGATGATGACAGGCCAAGGTCTGAGCTGATCACCGACTTATTTCGCAACAGTAGAAGAGAGGGAAAGACAACGAGCAAAAAGCAACTGACGTACAAACAACAAAATTAATGGAAAACATGCACACTCACACATACGAAAAAAAACTAAACAATCGGGATTGGTGTTGCCCATCTAAAAAGGTTGATGTTGTAGAGTAGACAAAAATCAAGGACGTCTGCTTGAACAGGAAAAAAGATAGGTCTCTCGGTAAATCTGGATGCCCGAATAGAAATATTTAGGTTAGCTAATGGAAATTTAAGGACTTAAATGCAGGGGCGTAACGAGGAGGGCACAATCCCCCCGGCGACGATTCACTCTGGGGGCGCCGAATGACTGCGGGGGGCGCCGAAAAGTCCGAACAATGTCACAAGTACTTTCTTCAACACAGTACATTTGCTTCCGAAAGACCTCAGGTTCGAACATGGGGGCGCGAAACTTGCCGCAGGCGCCATCTAACCTCGTTACGCCCTGCTCAAATGCCGTACATGAGATGCACCTTCATCTGCAAGAATCTTCTCTATCCTTGACAATAGGAACTGACGTGACGTGTACGCTAATTGGCATTCACAGGATATATGATATTCGGTCTTTAGAGCATCACTCTATCACATGGGCACATTCAATTGTAGTGGCCATCGAGTCTACTGTGGCCCAAACGAGGCACAAAATTGCAGTTGCGTCAGGATTACAACGGTGCAAATGCGAAACGTTACTTGTCTACTTGTCGGGTTAATGAACTAGTTAGATTCCTTAGGGAGGAATTCGTGACAACTCAAGCAAAAAACGCTGAAGGCAGTGAATTCAAAGTTTTGAGCCTTTATGAGAAAATGAGTTATGAAGAGACTTAAGTTTCTATGAAGGTAGCTGTACGTTGAGATGAACACGCGATGAATAGTTGGAAATATTTTTGAAAAGTATGGAAGCAAGGCCAGAGATGAAAGGAAGGCAGGGTCCAAAACGTGTGTTACAAATTGGAATAAGAATGTGAGACTGACGACGGAAAAGGTTATTATATGTAATCACGCAGGAGATGGCTATCTGTTTCACTATTTCAATTTGCACTGCGATAGTCTGTGTTACTGGGACAGTTTCCGTTTGGTTGATTAAACCTTCTTTGAGGATACGTGGGCAAAGTTCCGTTTGACTGCGTCGTTTTTTAGGACTGCTAAACGTTAGTTAGCTTAAATCTAGCCCCATGCCTACTTGCTGATATGATGTCACTTCTTTTATTAACACTTATGCGTCGGTCGACTAGTACGATCTGTCTTTCTTGTATGAGGCACTGGCTATATCTTCATGAAACGCACTTATCCGGTTATCCACCTGCTTTTTTGCAAGTAGACCGACCATTCAAGGCTGTTGTAAATTAAATCCTGGATCTAACAAATGTTCAACTCATGTATTTAATAAACACTAAAATCTTGGACCTAACAAGTAAAATCTCTGTTTTTTGCACAAATTTGTTATATTTGTTAGATGTGCTTCTTAAATACTTGTACAAGCCGAGCACTCCATCACAACATTTTCATCCAAACGGGAAAAGCAAAAAAGCTTCAACTCCCAAAATATTTTTTTAACGTAAAAAGGTAAAACATCGGCTTCCAACGCTCCTATTTTCTCCACTTGCAAGATGCAAAGCGTTGCTGGTTGATTTTGGTTGCTACTGGAAATTTTAGTTATTTTTTACAATTTTTAGTATTATCATGTAATCTTCAAGCGGATGGACAGCAACTGCATTGCAGCTCGAAGCGAATAACATTTACGAAAATCCAGTGGATTTCTTCCCAAGAAAGGGCGGCAGTTCTTCTATTCAATCTTGTGGCGACTGTAACTGAACTATTGCACTACTTATGCAGAAAAGTCAGTTCATGGAAAAGAAATTCCAGCAGTAGCGACTAGAGGCAGTGTACGGTTAAAACACATTGCGAGCTTTTCCCCAACTGTGAAGTATAGCTGAGGAATCAAGTGATCAGCTTTTCCACTTGCTTACATCATCTTCAGCATAATAACGCAATAAAAGTTAATTTCCAGCCAAACATCTACATCAGTGGTTCTCAAAGTGGGCGGAATCGCCCCCTTGGGGGCGATTTTGAGGAACAAGGGGCGAAAAATCCAAAGGGGCGATTTGGGGCCAAAACAACACAAAGGGGGAGAAAACCCTCAACCACTAATCCAGTGTTTTTCAACCTTTTTTGCATCACGGACCACTTTATGCAATAAAAAGTTTTGGGGAACACCAAACAAAATTTTATAATCACAATTATGATGCTTAGTTCTGTTTTGGCTTTTTTAATTTATTACAATTAACAAGAAAGTCCTATTCGTTGTCGCCTAAAACTAATTACTTTCACGAAAGATAACATATTTACGCTCATTGCGTTAAACTAGTGATTTTCGACCGGTGTTCGATGGAACACTAGTCAAACTTATCAAATTTCCTGCGAACNCCT
>JGI24021J15306_10000781_pt1 | contig 27481 bp, 19 predicted proteins | sample Ectturendosymbi1_FD_15306 | JGI IMG/M metagenome (IMG submission 15306) | reverse complement strand
TGTCCTTTTTCACCAACGGCTGACTAGCGACATTACAAAAAACTGTTGGGTTTCCGCTGTCTGCTACATGAAAAGCGAAAACCTGCAAGGAAAACGCATGGGCGAAATGCCATATTTCAATGAAGGCTTGACGAGCAGTCGCAAGAGGTAGACAAAACAAACAGCGTTCTGGACATGTAAAATATGCAGTAGCATAGATTCCTGAAGTTAAAAAACGCATTGATAAAGTTTTTTTCTCTGGGGAGGATCGCGGGGGCAGCTGCCCTAGGAGGTCACTAACTATACTTCACTGTTTTCAGCAATCTTGTATAGTTCTGCTGGCTCCACACCAAGGCCGGACCAAGTAAGGTCGGAGATGTAGTCACTCCACCTGGTCCTTGTACGACCTCTGGGCCGCATTCCGTGGGTTCAGCCAGCAGGACTGGCCTTGCCAATATTTCCTGGGACATTCTAGTCACGTGGCCGAACCAACGTAGCTGAGATCTCTCCATTCGGAGAAGCGGTCCCATATTCAGGGTTTTACAAAATTCACAGCTGCGCACTTTGTCGCGAAATGTCGCATGAACCCTTCGCAAAAATCCAATCTCTGCCGCTTGTACATGAGATAGCACTCTTTCAGTCATTATCCAAGATCCATTAGAAACCGGAATGCTGGCGGTTGCATCCCACTTACGTTACAACCAACTCTGCAACGAATGAGCAAAGACGCTCGCTACTCTTTCAAAAACATTGGCCGTACGTGTTTTCACACACTTACGTGCGGCCAAAGCTATATGACCGAAGTGGTCATCCACGTCCAGTTGCCGTAGCTGTTTTCAGTCACAACTGTCCGCGTCAGCGTATTGTAACAGATACCAAATCGCATGAAGGAATGTTTTAACATCAAGCGTACCTCAGGCAATGCTTCCGCTCTCCGAAGTGACTGCTGAAGTTTTAAGTCGGCAGCTTTTATGCGCTGCTGGTACATTTCATTTGTGTCTTCCAACTGCCAAGAAAAATATCATCCACGGCAATTAAAAGTAATAACAAGAAATACAGTTCGGTTCATGTTTTAAAGAAAGATAACTGACCACTAGGGCAATTTTTTATGACCTAAAAAATTTATTATATGACATTATTTCTCAGAAAATATGACTCTATATGGCCAAACAAAAATGGCTGAGCTAGAACATACAACTACTGTACAAAAAAGCATTACCAGTGAAAATAGGCATAAGAGGTGGTAGCCCCATGGTTTGTTGAAACCCCACTAAAATAACCGGCTCAAAACATGAGCAAAACATATAGTATGGTTTGAACTTTGAAGCAAATTGAAAGCATGCATGGACATTGGTTTGTTTATTTGGGGCAGCAACAACATGCATTTTTAGGCAGTGCATTACATTTCATCCAAGAAACTTGGTTCACCTTCGTCTTTGCCAACATTGGCAGGGTGTCCGAATGGGCAATTTGCAGGATGCCGTTTAGACCTAGCGATATAGTAGTTTCACCTCATATTTTGTGAATGTTTCAACGGTTTCCTTATTGAATTAGGTTGAAAATATGCGAAATATGACTTTATGACCTAACATGGAAAATATAGCTCTTTATGACTTTATAACTTTTGATGTAGACTTCGTAGGGGTGCGATTTTTGTTTCAAAATTCGTTTCATAGCTTCCTGAGCACAGAAAAAAATATGACTTTTATGAATTTAGAAGACCCTACTGATCACAAACCTCGTGGCAAAACTAACATTAATCTTACCCTACAATGACCAACAGACTACCAACGTTCATTTATACTATAAAACTGATGACAGGGACGCCGTATCAAATGTTTTAAGGGCACAGTGAGATTTCTTCGTCTGACAAACTTTTCCCGAAGAAAAGCGATTGAGAACTGTTGCATAGTTGTTGTAAATTTGATAAAAATGGTCTGCGTGAAGTTGACCAAGAATCGCAAACGATTATAAATTCTAATCATTGGCTTTGTAGCCGTCGGAAATCCATTACTTCTATTAAACTTACTGAATCTGCACATACAATTGATGCTGACTGTCTTTCAATCACATTCGCTTTATTTTGTAGTCAGTCCTGTGTATTAGTATCTAGAGCACAGAAATCCATATCATGGCGATTTAACTTCAACGCTGAACAGAACTGGCCATCCAGCAAAATAATTAGGATGCAAGTAACTTCACTCAGTCCTGTTCAAAACTGACCACCCACATATAGCACGAAGTCTTTCTGTTTTACGCAAACTTAAATCTTGTGACTTTTGACAAGTAAGAGTTCAATTTTTGAGAGCACGTCTTTAACAATTCAAGCAACATTTTGTTTTCGCATTAGTTTTGCTATACTAGAGTCGAATTTCGCTGGTATTTTTTTGCTCTACATTGTCGATCATTTTTTTGCTACGTACAATTATTTTCTGTGTATCTATATGACGCTGCACTAAATCCCGAAAATTTCGATAACCCATGGCAAAGCTTGGGTTTTAACTATGAGTGATCGTTTTTACCTTAATGCAAATTTATTTTCGAAACGTGTTTTTTCAGCAGTGACGCCACAGTCACAGAACGTTTCTTGTTTTTCGTCGGCGACAGGTGTAAGATAAGACCGTACCACTATTTGTTTAACGCAAGTGAAGGACACTAGAGAAAGAACATTATAGAGTTTTTTCGAAGCCAACAAGATGAGTATTTTTTGACCGGTGAACAACCCTGGTCAACAACATAACTATTATGCGTTGCAAGTTCCGCAGCTCATGGCCCTGTTGTTATTCACAGCATCCAGCTGTTTATGGGAGGGGATTAAAAAATTCCACGGGGTGGTTTTCGACGAGCGCCTTGATTTTGTCTGAAGCAGTGGTTCCCAACCATTTTGATCTCGCGACCCCATTCGAAAATATTATAGAAATGCTTGGCGCCACCCATTACCTTCAACTGCAAAGGTGTTCAAATAACAACCAACAAGATAAAAAACAATAGCATTTCACGTGTTAGATTCACTGTATTTACGTTCTTGTGCAAAACAAACAGCACATATGCTAATCAGTCCGACGATTGAGCTTGCATCTTTGCAACTAGTCTCAAAATTCTTGCGGGTGTCGATGAGAACTAATTTCATGTCATTCTCAACGTCCAGTGTCTGTTCCTTGTGTTTTGTTTTGTGGACAAGGATTGAAAATCAAACCCCACAGACATGGGTGGATATTAAAATTTAGGAGCCTCAGGCAAACTCTTACAAAAGGACCCCAAAACAGTGGAGGGGACCCTTGTGGCACATTTGCACATAATTTTGGCCTTATAGGGGTTGGACAATGCAAAAATTAAGTGTGAAACTCTCAAAGGGTGCCCGCGGCATGTGAATAAAGGGGGCCCCGAGGTGACCGTCTCTCTCGTCAATATTGTTTCTTTTTTGGGATGCAACAGTTTGTTTGAAGCGCATTCACTGCAAATTACAATATGTTAGAAATTTCCTTTGAACGGTTATGTACATCACTGTCACTTGCTAGGCCTGCTGATAACGTCCCGCCATCTGTCAACTATGCGCTACTTTGTCCTGGAACCACGAGCTTGAAACACAACGAATACAAAATAATGAAAGTAATACGCAACCATTCCATAAAAATAACGGTCGTGCTTTCCTGGAATTTCAGTTGGCAAGTATTCACAGCAGGACAGATGTTACGAGGCTGACGAAATCTCAGCATCACTGGGAAGCGCTTACTTTTCTAGTACTGGCGTGATTCTACAATAAGGTCGATTGAAACTGTATATTAGAAACCACAGATAGAAATTATAACGGAGGTGTGAACTTCACAAAAATCTGTCCGTGTTTTGGGTTTGCTTATTTAACAGAAAATATTGATACGCGCAGTTCTACAAATTCGAGACTTCAGCAAACTATTGAGGCTGTTGTTCGTGACCCCACAGCTACTCCTCCGCGAGCTACTTTGGTGTCGCGACCCACCGGTTGGGAACCACTGGTCTAAAGTTTAGGCGTGTTGCATTTAACAGTAGTACTTTTCTTATCAGAACTTGTGCATTTGTACGTCGTGTGGAAGTAGTGACGAAACAACATGGGCTGTATCGCGAAAGCGTTTTTCGCTGATTTGAGAAACGTCTACACTTGCTTTTTTACAACGTGGGCGATATAGGCGTTGTTAATGAGGAACATTTCCTACGACCTGCCCGATTCGAAATGGCAAGAGATCTCACCTTCTTTAACAAAGGTTAAGTATCTAGAAGACAGTGAATCAGAGATTTTATTAACCTATTATTGAAATTATATCAGAATTAAAAGGGAGTGGCTTGATTTATCCCTGCTAGCGCTGGAACAGTGCAAAAGCAATTTTCTATTCCTGATTGAAATCACGCACACTTTATTTCTACGTCAGGATAACTTGAAACTTGCAAAATCGAGACGTCCCAAACTTCCCTAAAATTTATGCTCACCTGTCGCAAAGACTCGGCTCTGTTGGCAAGCTCAGATTCCAGCTTGTCGTTCAGTTCGTGCAACGATGCCGCTTCTCTCTCAGCATTGAGATAACGTCGTTCAAACGTTGTCACGCGTTTTTCAAGGTCTTGGCGCGATTTTTGACCCTGCATTTATGTAGTTTGACATCAACTGCGCAGTCAAGCATTAGCAAGTATAAAATTAACTTTGATAATAACGTGAATATAACATTTGAGGAAGTGGAGTGTAGCCTGTACTCTAACTGGAGACCAACACTGGGGTCAGGCAAATTGTCCGCCGTGGCTTCCCAACTAAGTCATAGCGGCCTTTCCTGGCAACTNTTTCCTATTTGAATTAATATCTACGTTGCTCCAAAAACTAAACGCTTCGACGCTGAATATTACGCAACATCAACAGAAATACACATTCGGCAAAAGATGGTTTAGCTGCGTTTTGTGCAGGCCCAGGTAGAATTTATTCGTTTTTCTTTCTTGGTAACATGTGCCGGTGACTTGGACAAATCTTAATTTATTTTTCAGATCATAGCTTGGACTGTGAAATTTACAATGGAAGACGTTTACGTAATTAAATGGAACTGGACTTACAATGGTACGATTGTAGAAACGCAAAATATACCTATACAAACTTTTTTCTCTCTTCTCACTGACCCCACGTACGTGTCTACACAACGAGCCAGCATGGTTATGTAGCGTACTGCACCTATTCAGGAAAATCCGACGCCAGGCAACCATGACGGTTCAGTCGAGCACCAAACAACCCATAGAAGACATACAAAAAGACATGCCATGAGCGCCACAGAATCCNGCATTGCAGCAACACGGCGATTCCGCACTGCTCCTAGGTTAGTTATATCCACGCATAAGTCTTGCGGACCCTGAACAGCACTTTTGGTATACTGCGTTTGATTACTTTGCGCGGCGCAATCGTTCCGTAAGTGACGTGTGTCGAGGTTCAGCAGCTCATGCTGTGAGTTGTGTCCGGCAGACTTTCACCCATCGCTAAAAGCGTGCTTGCGATATGCCGCCAGTTTTATGCGTTTCTTCGCAGAATTCATGCAGAAATCTTTTGCGGTGCTGCACTTAGTGACACGTACCAAATGTACGTGAAATAGGCACCGCGAAAAGGTTAAAACCAGAGACTTTCGTGGCGCCAAGACACTCCAGCACGAAATAATTAATCTTACGCTAATTCACCTCTCGCAATTCTTTTTGAAATTTGTTGTTGGTTTCTTCAGATTTTATCAAATCTTTTCGTGCTGTGTCGAGGCTTTCCTCCAAATCAGCAACTCTGCAAACATTTTATAACCTATGCACAATACTGAAAGTTTGCAAAATTTCGTTTATGTAAGCATACCGCAAATTTCAAGACAGCAGAAAAACACTACAGGCAGAATTACATTTTTTCTCTTGGTATCGTGTGCCGGTGACTTGGACAAATCTTAACTCTTTGGAGATCATAGCTTGGATCGTAAAAATCACAAATCAGTTTGCTATGAAGCAAATTTGATAAATCATTCGAAATTTCGACAAAAGGGAACTTAATAATTCAGTTCTGGAAATGGAACACAAAACAAGCATATGAAGGCACAAAATAGAGATATCACAGAAAGCATAGAGATCGTGTAAATGACTCAAGTTAGCTAAAAACTGACAATGGAACATTCTTATTATGTTGGGAGATTTTATACCAAAACATTCTTATTATGCTGGGAGATTTTACACTGCACGTGAAAATGTAGGAAACCTTTGCTTCACGATAAGATTTGGAATTTCGTTTAATGTCCCCACGGTAAGCTACTCCCAAGACAGTGATTCCCGACTCATTCTGTAACCGCACAATCCAGCTTAGAAGCATGGATGGTGCTCTTGCACACCGAGAATTTCCCATGGAATTTAACTTTCTTCCGGCTTTCTCGTGTGATAGGCTTACCCAATTTACAATCACTGTTTTACGGTGATATGCCTCCGTTATCCGTCTTTGAGTATTAAACGGCGGGAAAACGCAGTAGGTAAGTGTAACAAGCCGGAGTTCGTTTTTATTGCAGCAATGCGAATTGGACAGTCTATCGATATGAACTTTTGGATGGAACAGCGCCGGCTCAAGGAAACTGAGTGCTGTGAGCTTCGTCTTACGAACAAGCGGGGCACTGGCACCAAAGCGGCTGGCAGGTTTCTATCACAGAAAGCAAAAGCACGGATTTTCGCAGCAGAGTGGCACGGCATACTGGTTCAGAGANGAGTTGACTCTTTGCCTCAGATGATTCAATTCTGCGGACTGCTTGTCATTGATCTCTTGCAGCCGTACGATTTTGTTCGCCCCTTCCTCCGCTTCGCAGCTCCCGTTAGTGATCTGTTAACGCGTTCTGGGCCATTAAAATCCAGAGTAACTCATCGCGGACCGCGCATCCTACGCGGACCACAAAACACGATGTTGAACATGGGATTTCGAAGGCAAGATCAAAATTCGCAGGAAGTGCTTTCGTAACTTAACCACCGTTCGATGTTAGTGCAAACAGTCCTGATCTTTGCTATAAACACGCACGTCTTTGTCTCGTTCCAAATACCGCGCAGGTTAGAACATGGGCGGTAATTTAGTTGTTTATCATAAAATCAAGCCAACTACTTGACCGGAGCTTGTTTATAAACACGAATAGCCTCAAATCTATCGACAGAACGTTAGCACCAAGAATAAGTAACTGACAGGTTTAGATTCCTGTTTGGCCTGATTTTCATCTCCCCCGGATTTGATGTTTTCATTGCTGCCAGGTTGGCCTTGAAGTTTCAGTTGGTTGATTTGTTCCCGAAGGACCTTGCACTAAAAACAAATGAATTATTTAGCAAGATCGTAAAATTACTTGGAACAGAATGTGGTGATGCCAGCAGTAACCGTCAAACTGTGACTAAAAAACATTTAGCCCTTTATTCCGAGTAAAAAAAATTGGAGCACAATATTTCAATTCTTGATAAATACAGCGATGTGATTTGGTTCTATTGCTAATCATATACAGTACGCATCGGAATCAACGATCGTCTTGACCCTCATCGACGGAGATGTGAACAATTGAAAAACCCCAGGGCGAAACAAGCTAGGGATGCGAAGTCACATCGTTTGTAACAGTTTCGGTTCTTTCTTTCCAACAGCAGGCAAATTTTGGAACGATCAAAAGTGTTGCAGAGTCTGAATATATCAAACAACTTCATGCCGATAGCATGGATGATAAGGAACCACAAACATGAGACTGCCTCCACACAAAACGCTTATTTTCACAGAGAATTTCTACCTTTGTTTAAGTTAGGTGCGCAGCCATACAGCGACACATTTTCCTCACGTCACCACGCAATCGCGGTCTACGGCAACGAACGATCACGTGACAACGCACAGCACAACAACGCACATCGAACGTCTGCTTGGTCAGCGTCGAGATATCCTCGTGCCATACGCGTTAATTTTTGTCAGTAGGCTGTGAATAGCCCAGGGCATGGGCGTCGGAAGGGGGGAGACAAGGCCCCCCTGGATTTTGAAAATTTCAGCAAAAAGGGTTGTTTTCTTAGTTTCAAGTGGGAAAAAACAAATTTCACCACTTTTCGCCCACCTAGAAAAATTTTGGAAAAATCCCCTAGTGCCCCCCCCCCTGGGCAAAATACTTCCGACGCCTATGGCCCAGGGTCTTGCAAGTGATTATTAGCACTACCTTGCCAAAGGTTATTCTTCCCGAATTTAATCCAGGTCTGTGGAAACGTTTGTGATTAAGGGCACATTGACTTTTTAAAACTCAACAGACGGGTCGTGCCAGCATCACGTGGACGGAGAGTGTTGGTTTTACACAAGAACTCTGCAGCATATGTTAGTTTTGACGCAAGAGAAAATTTTTCTTTGGTACATTTATGCCAAGAGGTAACTTTCACACCCCTACATGCAGTAAGTGTTTAACCGTTTAAGCAGGGTTCTTTAAGGCGTTTTAGGGAGCCGATTCGGGTCCCTAGAATCTGAGAAAATCGGGTCCCTAGAATCAGGGAAATCGGGTCCCTACACGTCCGTTCCGGGTACCTAACATTTTCCTTAAAAAAACCCTGGTTTAAGTGTCATTTACATTAACTTAATTAGAAACATTGTTGGTCAGTTTTTTTTTTCAATGCATCGAAATACGGTAACAATTTGGTTGTGGCAATTTGCAGTGCCTGTACCCACAGGTGAGTTTCGTTTTCGTCCCTGCTGTTGCTTAGTAACTGTGGAATGCTTTGTTAATTTTCAACGAGCTGGATTTGATTTAAGCCCATAAATGGCTGATGGACCGTAAGTTTGCATATGTCTAATGACAACTGGACGTTCAGATTCAGTTTCATTTCATCTACTCACTTCGCATTCCCTTTGGAGTGACGCAAGTGGTCTGCGGTACCCATCTCCGCTTGCTGGCGGCGGGCCCACGCACTAACTTTCGTACTGAATGCTGCATTGGTGGTGAGTCAATGGCAGGACCGCGCGAGAATTTTTCCATTGCACTCACCTAGTAATGCCAAGCACGTGGCAGACCACAAGTACCGTTTTTCTAGCCTTCAGTATGACCCGACCGGGAATCGAACCCACCCTACAAGCTTAAGTTGAGCATGTTCAACCCACTGTAGCTTTTATTCTGTATTGGACATTATCAGCAAATATAAATCGCACCTGACCGACGACTTCGTTTAAGTTGTCGATAGGTTGCGATGCGAGCACATTGCAGAATTTAACGTATCAAAAATTCCGCGCAAGTTTTACTTTGGCTCTGCAGCTAGATTTGCGCACTCAAACCCCGCATCTTACTTTCCTTTTGCAAGTGCGCATTACGTACACAGTTGGCATCGTGAGTTGAGAATCGTTTGTAATTGTACGTTGAAACAACAGGTTCAACGGTCCACTGCATGACCGACGATAGTTTCGCGGTAAAGCAGTCGACGCAACAACCGCTTTCAACAAACCAGACGGTTGAGATTATCTTGATACAAGCCTCTTGTGAAAGTGAGCGAGTAACAACAACTAAGACTGAACGGCAGGAAAGCGCTATCAGAAAAAGGCTCACTTTATAAAACACTTAACACACAGAAAACATGGAAGTTTGTTATTTCACTTCGTCACTGTCTGCAATTCACAGACGAAAAACGACGTGATTAACCTAGACTCATTATTCGATTGTTCAACGATGCATTTGTCTTTATCGAAAACCAATCCGAACTATATTTGTTGTTGGATATCATTTTGACTTTCAGTTTCAACGGCCACTGTGAAGCTTGAAAACGCACTGCTAAAACAGAACTGGCCTCAGGGGAATCTACAAAACCGTGACTATAACTCCACTATACATCCAAAATAGTTGTGTGCTAAAATGCCATGAAGGTTGTACGAAAAGCAACTCAGCTGCAAACAGTCACAAATGTAGTTTGTACACAGACATAAATTGTCTTTCAATACACTGCAACAAATAATGCCAATATGGAAGCTCCTCTTAAGCAACAGCAGGGACACAAGCGAAAATCCACAACGATAGTTAGACCGCTCAGTCGCGACATGTTTACATACACCGCTAGCTCAAGGTGTCGTATGTGCAACATAAGACGCGAAGCGAGACACTCATAACAAGATACAGAATCCTACTTCTCGGTTGGAAGACTCCAGCAGCTCTTCCAGGTGTATTTCTCTTTCCAAGGCAGACTTAAGTTTTTCTCTAACCTGGAAGTGAAAAGGGCGCATTGATCTTCCTCACACGCGATGCAGTACGTTCACGCAGCACAAATTTTCTTAGGTAGGGTACGCAATGCAGCTTTACATTCACTTCATACAATGCTTGAATTACGATCAATAATGAAGAATGAACATGTTACATTTCTACTCCCGACAACGCCTTCAGACCGTCACTGACTCTACACAAAAGCAACCTAGCATTAATGTTGGTTTGTTTTAGTACAGGGATGATCAAAGTGCCAACTGCAGCCCTCGGGGACATTGCACGTGTCCCTCGCCTTTACTTTCAGATTGCGTTGTGTATTGCCCGTCAAAGCCTGGATTGCGCTTCTGTATCGGAGAAACGGGGGTATCTCGCTACCTAAGACGGTTTCCTGTTGTGTTTTGATGTACATAGAGAGAATATGAACACGAAAGTCGTTGCAAAGGATTGATTCTGTTTTAAACCTCAAGCGAAATGCCTGGAGTATGCTAACCTGCACCTTTCAGTAAAACATGTCGGAAGGAACTACTGGTCTGCGGCACCTGCACGTGATCAAATTTGAGCATCTTTGAAACAGGTTTGGCCACCCCTGTCTATAGGTCATTGAAATCTATTGCGCAAGTCTGCTTCTGTTATACACCTAAAATGCGATCATGGAGCTCCAAATGACAATCAAGGAAAGCCATACGCAAGAGTTTCACTGCAGCATTGCCAGTTCGAAATGAACGTCCCGACGGAAATCTACGTCGCATTGCACGCACTCGGCATAGCTAACACATTTTCTGTGCTTTACGCGTCAAACTGCGTTAATGGACGAATGCCAGATACCACTAACGCGTATCGTAAACGTCAGGATTGGACGTCATTATTTCCTCTGCTTAGGAATCCTTGTGGATAACAAGGTTTGCCATAACAACTCTTACGGTGAGTGATAGCGATTGAGGATAAATCTTCCGGATTCTGTCGACAGACACTGATACTTCGAATAGTCCATAGTAGCACGCCTATATAGCAGGACGTGCATAAGCAAATTTAGATGATGTACCTCCTTTTCTTTGTATTATTTTTAACGAGGCTTGTACCATTAATCGAATCGCCGTCGATTGCGCATCCAGAAAAAATCACACTAGCAAATTAGTTTGCAACTGCGTCAGGTACATCGTCACATCAGATGAATTTCAGTACATGGACTTAAACAGCAGCACGACCTGCGGAAATTTTTAGGCAATTTTTTAATTATAAACATGTATGCAACTCTCTACTCATGACGTTAAAATAATACGGAACCTTTTACGATGGTCTGAAAAAAAATTAATAAATGAACGATAATCATACATAAAACTGACGACTGTACAATAATTGAGGATCTTATTTAGGGACATATGTTGGTTTTTTTTTTCGCTGAGACATTTCGGTCATTTTTTTTGCTATGACATTTTGGTCACTTGTCTCACAGCGGTATTAAATCTCGCCATAGCAGTGTTTATTAGCCTACATTTTCGGACATTCTGACCGAAATGACTTAATTTTTTTCGGCCGTTTCAACACCATTTCGGTCTATGACCGAAAAAATACCAGGTTGGTGGACACTTTTTCCACACACAAAAAAATTTTTTGCTGAACAGAAACACGAGAAACTTTTCGCTGAAGTGGCTAATAACATCTAAAACAGGATGGCGCTTTTTGTGTCCAAAGCAAAACTGTTGTGCCAAGGAAACGACTTTCACAAAAAGCTCCCCCCAACATAAATGCAGATAGCCTTCTTCCTTTGTTGCTGTAGGTACCGTTCGTGTTACTTTCACGATGGTCAATTTCTCTTCGTTGATGAACATGCACTTTATAACCTATCAGTTGTAATCGCCAAACCTTTTTCGCCATGAAAATGGTATTTCAAACAGGAGCTACTTGCGACAACAAAGGAATCACTGCAAAAAATAGGCAAAAAACATTCTGCATCTCGGTGCGAAATGATTTTTCAAAAACTTGGCAACTGGTGTCTTCCACTCAGTTGGATATATGCTAAGTTACAGAACGTTTTATTTTGCTTACAAGAGAGGAACTGCAAATCTGCAGTACTTTTCTTCAGTTATCTCCATACAATGCAGACGGGATGATCGAAGCAGTGTTACTACCGAAGACCTGTTTATTGGCTGAGACATTTCGGTCATTTGTTCCATAATAGTGCTAAAATTCACTGTAACGGTATTCATGGGCGCAATTGGGTGGGGGACAGGGAGGACGCATCCCCCACTTTTTCAGACAGTGTGGATATAATATGCCATGTCCCCCCACATTTTTCTCTTTACGTTTCGTAATATACTGGTTTCACACCAAGCTGTCCCTCTCACATTTTACAACAAAATTGCGCTCATGACGGTATTCACTACTATGTATTTTCGGACATTATGATCGAATTGATTTAATTTTTTCTGTTATTTAAAAAAATTCGGTTTATGACCGAAAAAAACTTAGCCGCAGGCACTTGTAATGGCGTCAGTACTTAAAACCAGGGTTGGGAACTTTGGCCGTTTTCAGGAGAGGTTTGCCCGCAAATATTTTGCTTGATCTAATTTTCATGTGGTACCACATTCCAAAAATTCAACACTCACAATGCCTCCATGTGCACTCTCACAAGCACGCTTCCCTTCCTGACAGTTGAAATTAGCCAGTTTAACATTCCTAACTCCGAGAATAGTAATACTGTAGCTGACGCATAATGATCATTGTTATGTAACCAATCCACTGAACTTTTAATCTGCAATCTTGTTTAAAATCTAGTCAGTCAGGCAATATTAACTCCTTGAATTGTGATAGCGAAAATATTTGTTGATATAAATTATAAAAACCGCAGTTGGCCTTAAGCACAAAGATTTGGCCATTTATGAGAGTTCGCCTGGTTATTGCGTTGATGAAGTATCTACCAACTCTGCTTAAAACGGTGTCCAACTGCAAGTGAAACGGCATGGTTTAATTAAACGTTGCCGAATCAATAGTTTTCTCAAAACCATTCTGGCAAAATGACGGCTATACCTTTTCATCCAAAGCCTTGTGATGTTCAAACAACGACTTCAGAGCTTTCAGTACTTCAACTTCACTTGATACACCAGTAGTTTGCTGCTGTTGTTGCCGCTTCACCACAGTCATCCTCAACGCACGTTCGTGACGTGCAACCAGAGTTTCCAGATGCTCCAAAAGTAACTGCAATTTTCACAACACCTGAAAAAGCTATTTTGGTAATGGACGCGCAGTGCAGTAAACAGTTGGCGAGATGCGGTAGAAAGCTTCTTATCGTAGGTGTGTAAAATGTTCGGTAGTGCGGCCTATATTCACCGCCTTACATTAGTTTCTAAAAATCATTTGATGCAAGTTATATGCAAAAGCCGGTTACAATCAAATAACTACGGTACGCCTTTGCCGAAAGCCAGGTGTTGGCAACACATTTATACATTACCGATCACGATACTTTGAATCTGAACGTAATAGAGCTTTATATGTTACGATTGAAGGTTTGCATCACACAATCCAGAAAAATAAACGATTTTGCTGTTTCATGTCTGCACTTGCTTTAAACGGCATCAGCGCTTACCCTTGTATTGTTGCGTTCAGACTTCATATCATTTATTTCTTCAGCATACTCCAGCAGCGTCTCCCTTGCTTGGCTTAGCTGCTTCACAAGGGCAGCATGATCCTTAACGCACGCGATACCAATCAACATCCGAAAATACGCATTATTTTACTGTACGAAGATTAGTTTTACAAGATACTTCACGAAGCGAATCACCCATCAGTTGAACTTCGAAAGCGCTATTAAGGGAACCGGTGTGTCAACACGAAGCTAAGCTACGTCAAATAAAGTCTCCAAGAGCCTACTCATCACAGCGAAATTTAGCTAATAAAAAGCACGCGTTATTGCCACGAAAAAAATTAACTACAGCTCGTTGATAAATGAGAGCTTTTATTCGGCAAATAGTCTAAGAGTTTGCATTTAATGTCAGCTGGTGTTTACTTGCGACAAAAGGCACAAGATTTCTTTGGAAAAAGTACATTTTGTGAAGTGCCAAAGTAACGGTTCATGTCGAGCTACCGAATGGACAAGACACCGAACACACCAAAAGTAATGCCGTCGAAATCTAGCATTGATGCAGCACCCAAGCTTCCCAGCACAACGAAAGAGAGAGAGCAAGAGAATAAGTGGAGCGCATACGAAGTATCTTATTAATTTTTTATCAGGCATTCAGCCCGATTTCCTGAACTCGAGAACTGATGCGCCTGTGGCTCAGGTGAGAGAGAAACGAATTCATGCAAAAACTCTTAGCGGACAAACGCAAACAATATCAGCAAAGCATCTCAGCCCACATATACTTGACATACATCATACTACAGTTTTCTTCACCCAAGATCAAAGCTGTGCCTGAATAACAGCAAGTAGCAAAATAAACATCACTTACAGCTGGCAAGGTGTCATTTAACTGTTTCATCAAGAAATCCCTTTCCTTTTCAACTTCAGAAAGCTTGGCGTTGGTGTTGGACAAATTATCCTTGACTTCCTAACGAATCAGTACGTGTATTTACACGTGAATTCGTACCAGCAATACATGGTGTAAAGCGCCTTCAGTTCAACCCTCTTTTAACATGACCTCACAATTGTCATTATGATGATCTTATGCACGGGTTAACTTAGAAAGACCATTCAGATACATAAATTAACATCTACAAATAAGTTCCATTATCTGAAGCTGTTGCCTTCCAGAAAAATTTACGAAATTACCTGCAATGCTTCTGCCAACTTGTCTCGTTCGTCCATCACAGCAGCTATCATTTGTTGCATGGATGCCTACATACATATTACGAATTCACAGTTGCATGGTAACGCTCATAGGAACTATGTTAAGTTGCCATCGTACAAAAAAGATAAACTTAAAATTCAAGATGGTAAGTTATTTTTTTTACCAATGATTGCACCACAAATTCAGGTCACAATGATTGCACTACAAATTCACCTAGTCATTATTTCCTACGTTCTTTAGCTTTTGTCCCATTTAAAGCTTCATTAAAGTTCAGTAACAATGTGCTTACATCTTTACATGCAATCATTTTACATTGTTGCTTATTTATTTGAAACAGTGCTTCACACACTTCTTGATTTCTCCATGGTACAGAGACGCCTAATGAACAAAACAAAATAAACACTCACTTTGTTACAGTAGCATAAGCAATACATAAAGGAGAACAATCATGAGTGGTGCCTTGATGCAAGGTCCCAACTAGCTTACTTGAACTTAGCAGAACTTCTCAATTTGGAATACAGCAGACCAAACAGCAAAGCAGTTTCCTGACGAAAGTGCAAAGCAATATTCCTATTTAGAATGCAGCAGACTAAGTTAAAGGAAGTTTTGCTTTAGAAGTTAAAGAAAGCTGAATGCAGTCAAAATCGCTACTTTGCACTACTTCGCTTCAGGTGCCCGACAACTAGGGTTGCTTAAAAACCCATTTTTTGTCTAAAGCACAGCTCAGTTAAGTTTTTATGAGAAAACCTGTGCTTTACCTGTTAAAATAAGAAAATTGGGTAAAATTAGATTTTTAAAGCTAACTTTCAGATATATGTATACATGGAGAGAGGATTTTTGTTGCATAAAGCCATCTAGGTGAGAATGTATTCCATGAGTGCTGACAACACAAATGAAACAACCTAGCCAATGAAAAATTAGCATTTTTAAATGAGCATTCCAATGCTCCTCAGAACACTTTTCCGAAGCCAGTAGTTCCCAACTTGAATAAACTCCCGATGCACTAATCCTATTCATAAAATCAAAGGATGCACTGCATAAAAAATATTCGTGGATTGTTATTTTAACACATTATGCTTGAAACAACTGAGTGCATTTCTCTTTCGATGCTTATGTTCGAGTGATACTTCATTTTATTACCATGACAGTGGAAAAGCCAACTTCACACAAGTATGAAGTAGCAAATTGAATTAAAATCCAGAAAGTTTGTTCAGATGCAAAATAGATTTAAGCTGAATATAAGCTTGCAACATCCTTGCAATGTCCAAACCATGCACATGCACAATTGGGAGTCCCTGCCCTAAGATACTCCAGAAGAAAGCAACCCTGCACATGCCAGTTGAAGTTGTACTTTTAACACATAGTGAAAACAACACTCCATGCACACATCAGACCAAAATAAAGTTTGGTCAGAAAAAGATTATGCCCAAATTAAACTTTGCATTAAAAAACAAATCTGACACACCACATTGCTGTTTGAATTTAAGAGGTTACCACCATCATTAAACCAGTGGCAGTTGCACTGTTTGTCAATTTGTTATATCAATCAAATACACACTGCTTTACCAACACTCTCATAAAACTACAAATTTTTTAAAAAGATGCTAGAAATTTACTGTCACCCTTCAAAAAAAATATATTGTCAATTTTACTCAAGTTCCACAATGCACTGGGTTAAGATCAGAGAGACTTGTTGAAAAAAGTTTTATCACAGAAATGGTATGCATCTAGTTCAGCCAAGCACAGGTAGTTTTAGTACCAAACACAATGTGTCATTCTTGTGTAACACAAGCTTAGTAACAATCAGATTTGAGCCACATAAACAACAGGTTGATCTTATAGTAAACAAAATTGATACTGCTAATTAGTTTTATTTGAAACATCAAAGGTGACAGTGTTGCGATTGTAAAGCCTGAGCAGCAAGTGCACAAAGCTTCACACTGTGGCAGCAAGCAATAATAGAGATCATGTGCCATGATCACTAATACTGCTTTTCGTACGACTAACATATGGGTACTATTCTTTGTGCACATCCTGTTCATGGTACTGGTGAATTGGACATTCAGCGCTGCGCTGACCCAGAGATTCAACAAAATCCCCTCCTTTTTACAACGAACCACATGGATCTCACATTCTGATTGTGAAGGTTGTGCCTGACATGGCCTTCACATTCACATCCTGGTCATACCACCATTTTGTTGCGATGGGAAACCCCAAGTACTAAGTGTGTAAAGCTTCACACTGTGGCAGCAAGCAACAATACAGATCACACACTGCAATCACTCTAGTATTGCTTGTTAGTGCTGTTTACATATGGGTGCTATTCTTTGTACACATCCCATTTGTGGTGCATAGCACATTCAATGCCACACCAACTGAAAGGTTGAAACAACAGCAAACTTAACAATATTCTAGTTACAATCACCCAAACTTCTGACCACAACAAAAAGATAGAAAACTTTGCAGAATTTCATTAACCTCATGATTGTAAAAGTGCAGCCGTTGCAAATGCTGAGATAGTACAGCAACTAGATATTTCTAGCAAGTTTTTGGTATTCCTTATCATGAAAAAGCTCAGTCAGTTCTTTTATGGAACAAATCCTTGCAAATAATTATGCGGAAAATTATAATCATCATTATTTTACTAATCTTCTACTGTACTAGTTTAGTTATGCAGATTGATCATTACAGGAAAACTCCCAAGATTTCAAGCCATATAGGTCAGATAGATTCAATAACATGCATCAATTTGAGTAAAGCTTGTGCATGACTTGCTGGCACTGTACTTGAAAAGAAATTTCACGAAAAAGATAAGAAGGAACAAATGCACAACCACATGCACCAGCAATGCACACAGGATGAAATTGACCAAAGCACCATTGGTTTGGACACTCCTTGCAAAATGTCTCCACATGTTATGCAAAAAGATGTCTAGTCAAAACATATACTGTATTCCATTATTCCTCAACTACTAGTTTGTCTCAAACTGTTAGAATATATTATATACTGTGTGCTTGAGAATGACAATTTTATGGAGTCAAGGCCAATTTACACTGAGGAGTTGCCAAGAGTAGCCATGCACGATTCTTTGGTTGTTTTATTGCAACCAGGAGTTGCCGTGCCAAGCCGTGCACGAGTGCAGAAGTACCCGACACAACAAAACAAAGAAAGAATCGTGCGCGGTTACTCCTGGCAACTCCTCAGTGTAGATTGGCCTTAACAGAGGTTAGCCACAAGAGGCACATGAAAATGTCAAAAGCTGTGCACACACTACCTAGTTACTAAACGCACAAGTTTTCAATTGAAAACTTTTACATTATCAAGATACACAGAAACAATTAATATATCTTTTCTCATATTTATACATGTTTCATTTTTTTCTCACAAAATGTCTTCCCAATTTTTTTCAAAATGACACTTAATGAGTCACACAGGCCTATAGGATCTGTTACTGAAAGTAGTTTACCACAAACAATAGGAGAAAAGTTTGAACTACTGAAAATGAATCATTAAAATAGATAACTGAAAAGTATATACAAGAAAATTAATGTAACATGCAATCATAAAACAATTCTTAAAATGTTAATAAGGAGATATAGGATCTTTCTCTGACATTGAAAACATGCAGTCAAGCCTAATTATTGATTCTTGTGAAAGTTTTCAATTTAATCTCCCTATTGCCCACCAGTTTCGCAGTACTTAGTAATACAAAGTAATTAATAGAAAAGTATGCACTGTTATTTTTATTATCATCCAATTGATTATGCAGCAGATGACAAACCATACCTCATCTTCATCATCTGCCATATCTGTTCCAATGTTGCTTACTCTATCCTCACAAATTGTTGGCATGATATCGAACATCATCTTTCTGATTGAAATGCCTCTAACCACAAGCCAACTGCAACCACACATAGAAATTTTGACAGAGAATTGCACAATTAAATTTGCCATACCACACTTATTATAAAAAACTGCTCTACGTTAAATAGCAATGCCTTGAGATTGTATTTTTTAAAAATGCTTATATTTTCTTTGCAACATAAATATCACTGATTTAAAGTATACATAAAATTTAATCCAAAATGCAAGATATTAATCTTGCACACATTTTAGCTCTGAACTGGTCAGTTCCTTGCTAGTTTTTACAGAAAAGTTTTTTAAATGCTTAACACTTTGAGAGCCGGCGTACGATATATTCGTACCTAGATTTCGGCCTAAAAACAACAGTTTTTGGTTGCCTTACCAATGCCATAGCTCCTCTGCCGATTGCGCTAAAGAGCTGTTCAAGGGCTCAAACGGATTGGCCAGTCTTCTAGTTTGCACTCGTAAAAAAAATTTTTTGGTTGGGCGTTGCGGATATTTGGTAAGTGACGTCATACGTTAAGTGGTTTTGGGGTCATTTTGGCTCATGTTGCCTGGCATAGGGCCTAACAGCTGGGCCAAAGTGTTTTGCTGAAGTTTTTATTGGAAATTAGGCTCGAGTCCAAGTCTTTTGAGCTTTTGATCGACTTTCTAGCGTTTCTTGGTCAAAAGTTATGATCTAAAATAAACAAATTAATTAATCATCTAATTAGTCAAATATTTTTACTACTTTAGATCATAACTTTTGAACCTGAAACCCCAGCAGGTCATCCAAAGTATCAAAGACTCAGATTGCAGCCTAGTTTCCAATAAAAACTTCAGCGAAATACTACCACCTAACAGTTGGTGCCCAGGGCTAGGCAAAGTGGGCCAAGGTGGCCTGAAAGTCGTCCACGTATGACGTCACTCACAAAAAATCTGTGCCCCCAACCAAAAAAATTTTTTTCAAGTGCAGACTAGAAGACTTGCCACGTCTTTTGACACTTCGACCAGGTCTGTAGCACTTACAGGACCGGAGAAATTCTCGCACAAAGCCACGTGCGCTTCAGTGTTTTTTTTTCCGAAATCCCCAAAAGCAGCCGGACGCCAAAGTGTTAAAGTAACAGTCAACATGCAGCATTAGGCAATGGGTATAGTCCACAATGGCATGACTGACTAAATCTCAAAATTTCAGATTTTGCGATGTTGTATTTAAGGTAATACTGCATTAATTAATGTGCGAAATAATAGAAGTCATAAACGTAACATCAGCAACAAGGTGCTAACACTTTAAGATGGCAAACAAACTTTTTCTAATCACTTTTCCATTCAAGATGCTAAAGCAGAATGGCAGATACTAGAGAAACCTTTCTATGTAGGCTTAACTTAGGTACACATCAATGATAAACCTGCAAATAAACCAAGGAAAGTTTTACTTCTTGGAAAATAACATTTGTTTAAACTTGTTACACACTGCATTTAAAATAATATTGAAAAGAAACATATGCAAGACTATTATGTACTGACAGACAACCTCTACATAAATCAAAAAAGCAAGAGAACTGATACATTCTATCAAAAGAAATCTCTTTTACAGCCAAGAATCAGACACAATGATCTTAATTCTTAACCAATTACCATATATACTTGCGCATAAGTCATGTTTTTGGGAGATGATGTTGAAGTAATAGTTTTGGGGTTAACTTTTTCACAGGCAATGTTTGTGGAGATGTTGCTGAAGAGTCGTATACAATGTGAATGTGAAAACAAAACTCAGTTATTATACATGTTATATACGGTAGGTGCATGCTGGCCTTCACGACAACAGTCAGATGACAAAAGAAAGAAATGAAAGAAAGTGGAAAATGACCACGCTGTCGATACACTTCCGTGGTTTTGTTGTTTACACAAATAAAAAGGGACAACGATTGCTGTTTCCTACAGTGACTGTGCCTGGAATCTACAGTTGACTTATACACAGGTAATACTTAAAACGGTGTAATTTTTGGTCTTAAAATACACATTAACTTATGCATAAGATCGACTTCTACACAAATATATACGGTATATATTTCATCTACTGTGTAGACATCATCACCTCTTATTCAAATAGAATCAGAACTAATACAACAATCAAAATCGCAAGTGAAAAGCAGAGTCTATCAAGACACTGATATTTGACACTTGGTACTATGGTTATGTCTTCATACACACACAGTGAGATGGCCATAGCTAATGGAGCAATGCGGTAATTTATCTGGACAATGTGTTTTCTTTTGGGTGCTGGTTGTAATTTTTATCCTTTGTTAAATTCATAATGTATGTACATAAACTGTGAAGAGAAAAACACAGATTTTCGATATACAAGTGCTAGAGGGCAGTTTTCATTTCCAACTTGGCCATGGTAGGGTGAGGAGCTTGCTGCATAAACATTTTAGAATATTGAAGGCAGTTTGTATGGCAGGAAAGTTTGTTTATGACATATTTTATAAGTGATTGCTTAAGTGAAATATCAAAATTAATGCATCTAATGCACTTTTGCACTGCCTTTACAGTCGTGTTCATATTATTAATTGACTCAAGTCATTTTTTAGTCTTTTTGAAATACTTCAACATTTGACCTTCTATCAGGCAAAAATGCATTTTTGTTTTTTATAAAATTGAAGACCTGCATCATGTCATGCATAACACTAAACAAATGTGCATTATGACATCATTAAGTTTTGTAAAGTGAGCCACCGGCTGATAGAAGCCGGTCGAAAATCTAAAAAAAAACAGAAAATGATTTGAAAAATATTAGCATGGGCAGAAAGGTTTAAGCCTTGGTCTGCACAAGTCTGGAAAAAAGTTTTATTTTGTGATGAATATCATTTTTTGGGTGAAGGGAAAGCACAATCGATATGTCATGATCAAAAATGGTGAGAAGCTTAGCCCTTGCCTTTTCAAGTCCCCCCCCAAAGAAAATGTTATGGGGTTGTTTAGCTTCTGAGGCGTGGGATCACTTGTTCCTGTAGATGGGATGCTCAACCCAGACAAATACATGGATGCGATCCAGAAGTAAGTCATTCCATACATGAGAAGTCTTTCCTAAGGGTGGGGAGATATCTCAGTAAGATCTTGCCCCAAGACATGCATCGCAAAAAGTGAAGAAATTTTTCACGAAACAAACTGTTAACGTTTCATAATGCCCTGGGAATTCACCTGATCTCAATCCAGATAATTTGTGGTCAATTGTGAAATATCATTTGCAAAAACTGGACTGTATAACCATGACCAAGCTAAATGAGGCCATAATACAAGTGTGGTATCTGGATACAAAAAACAAAGAAAACTGTAAAAGACTGGTGGAATCCATGCCAAACAGAGTGAAACAAGTTTTAAAGAAAAGGCAAACATATTACCTACCGAAACAGAGGTTTTGCTATGTTTGAGGATGAATAAACGAAAAATTTGAAATTCAGTGTGTTTTACACTTTGAGTCAATTAATATGAACATGACTGTAGATGTTTCAAAGTAGGTTAGCAAGACAGGTGATGTATCCAAATGGGCGCACAAAGGTGAGAAGCTGGTTGCAATGCAATGTTGCATGCAGGTAGTAGGGCAGAAATAAGATTGTCCATAAGAGACTTTGATAAGTGATTGTTTGTTTAATGAAATATTTAATGTCTCTAACACCTTTGTGTACTGTTTTGTAATGCAAAGTTACATGGCAACTTACAATAGGGAAAACCGTTAAAGGCTTGCTGCCACGCATAATTTTACTTGGTAAACCACCTGGTACCAAAATTGTTAAGAACCAACCTCTTCCCTGCAGCAAACACTGTACTTTTGATTGTTTCTAACATATATACATGAAACTCACCTTCAAACTCAGATGAATGACAATATACTAAACAGCATGGCTTCAAGTATTTTCCAGTCTCAAATACCCATCATAGCCAACAGTGCTATCGAATTTTAAGTTGCAGTAGCGATTACAAGTTGCACCAAAAACTTTAATGTGTCACCCACTGTCACTCCAATACCATTGCTGCTATGTTCCTCTTCAAATACAAGCCATTCTAATTCAATCAATCATCATCAACCTAGAAAAAAACTTCACCATGTAATTTTAGAATATTTCCATGTTGTAAAGGCACTTTTTACAACATGTTCTCTAGCACAGTGATTCTTAACCACCACTCCATATAGATTTTTTGCCCATCTGCATAACAACCTAGATTTGCTTGTACGACTTTCCTTCAGGTATGTGAAAATGCTTAGCATTCGTGTTGAATTTAAATAAAACCCTGGACAATGACATGTGGTTTGTGAGCGAATAGACTGAATATTATGACATAAAACAAAACCAGCGTTCATTCATTTTCATAACCCGTATTGTCTCAGGGGGGTCATGTGGGCAGCACCAAGAGAACTCTGAATACCTCATAGTCAACAGCAATTTCTGAAACTTCTGCTGGCTCCACACAAAGGTAGGACCAAGCAAGGTCGGAGATGCATGTAATCACCTCACAGTTAGTCAGTGGTCAGACTCTGGGCTGCTTACTCATGGGTGCAGCCAGCAGCACTTACCTAACCAATCTTTCTTAGGACATTTTAGTCATTTCGCTAAATCATCATAATTGAGACCTCCCTATTTGGATGAAAAGTGACATTCAGGAAATAACAAATTTCACACCATGAAGCCTTCACAAAAATCTGATTTGTGCCACTTGCGCTTTGGATAGTATTCTGTCAGGCATTACCCAAGATTCATGACCATCTTGAGGATCATACAAAGTCCTCAAAAACCTGAGTGTACACCATTTTCTAATGACACATTTCAGTGAAATATATACATTTCAGTTGAAATATGGCAATGGATATCGAGGAGCAGGTTGCACAAGAGTTACAGAAGTCAAGGTATTTTGCAATACAACTTCGCAAGTCAAGTGACAATGAGCAATTAAACATCTTAACTTACAAGGATGTAGGCTACTATCAGCAGGTCAGAGAAATTTAGACTTTTTAACGAATACTTCAGTGAGAAAGATTTTAGACTGGGGAAACTGTGTCGGANTATGCACAGATGAAACTGCAAGCATGACTGGTTATTGCCTTGGTGTAGTTGNAAAAATAAAAGACACAGCACACAAAGAAATGTTGTTCAGGAACATCAGGAATACTTAGCTNCGAAGAAACTGCCTATTGATTGAGAAAAAGATGCTAAATACCACTGTGAGTGTGAAAATTGTTCATGAAATTCAACATACACCCTTGAACTCCAGACTTGTTAAAACACTGTGAAAGTATGGATTCACAGTATGAACATCTCCATACTTTGAAATTTTGCGTCTCTATGCATCACCATAACTTGTCGATTGAGCTAGAGAGCTGTTCAAACCCTCTAAGGTGCAGAAAGTCCTGCAGGTTCAATCGAAACAATGGAACATTTTGGATTAATTTTATTGTGGGTGAAGTCTTAATAGGAGTATGTCTAGGGATGCATCCAGGGGGTGTGTTTGACTGTCATAACAGGCCCCTTTGTACTGCAGGTACTCAGCATTAAAGCTGATGAAATACCAAACGCTGTCATTGCAGGTCTCTAATATGGATGGTTTAGAACAGGCAAAAGCCTACATTTCCCTTCTAACGTGGCATAGCACTACAGTATTATGAAGCAACAACATCCCTGCCTTGTCTAAATGGTGCCTGCGCAATGACATGAAACAATTCACGTTTTTGAACACTTCAAATTGATATTGCATCGAACGCACATGTTTCAAAATTTCCTCATCTGGCAGTGGTAACTCCAATGCCAGCAAAGCTGTCAGAAACTTATATACTGCCACGCACATGCAGAGCTGTTTTGTAATATTTTGCTTCATGGTGAGAGGACACATTGTCCGATCGCAAATGTTTTGTTTTGCAGTTTCGGCCTAAGTTTATCATCTGTTTACACCTACTACGTCACCACTAAATCAAATAAGTTTAGGCTTTCCTCAGCGTCACACCAAATAAATTGCGGTTTCGTTTCAATTGAAGCTATATTTTTACAAGGAATTTCTCATACTAAATTTTTTAAAGGTGTTTTAGGGACCTGATTAGTCCCTAGAATCCGAGAAAGTCGAGTCCCTGCAGGTCAATACTGGATACCTAACATTTTCCTTGAAAAAAAAACTGCATTAGTTGTTGCTAGAGCTGTGGAACCAGGACTTAAATTTTGGACTCTGGCACTAGATATAAATTATTTTGGCTTCAACACCTTCAAGTTTGTGGTTCAAGCTCTGGTTCAAAAATGATTTGTAAAGTGAAAACTGAAAATCATTGTGTTAGTATATAAGCATAGATGAGGTGTTGCAGAAATGGTACATATATTTGCTGGTTAAGGGGTCACATGCAGAGCAATTTGAGAAACCCTGAGTTATACACAAACAAGGAAAATCCTGGCATCCACAACTGATGCATGGATTTTTAAATGGCTCTGGCTACAAAGTATCTCCAGGAAATTTGCTTGGGCTCCAGCTCCACATTGGTTGTTGCATTATTGTTTCTTCTTGTGCTTTGAAATTGTTGGTTATTATGTGTCTGTTTTTCATACAACTTTTTGATCATTTGGAATGCACTTGAATTTTGCCAATTTTATCAAAGCTGAAAATATTGCGAATTCCAATACTGCTTAATCAGTAATCACTTCCTTCAAATGGACTGTTTTCAACAGAATCACAGTAGCCTATATAAGCCAACACGAATACATTCACATTGACAAAACATATTCACAATGTAGCGTCATACAGACAAACAAAGAATGAAAACATACACAAGGTATGTACAGGGAACTGATTTAAAAAAATTCTTTCTGATGTATTGGTAGCTCATATTGCTATGGTAACCATCTTTAATATTTTCATACTGCCATCCCATGCTTTCAACTGCACATGATAAAAACCGCGCATTTGCCGTGAAAACAAGTGATATACGCCACGGTACCCTTTTCTAACTCACCACAAACAACGTATTATTTGTCAACATTCAAGTTTTCCCCTTNAAATGGAAGGCATTAATTGCAATACAAAATTAGGCAATGCTGATCGATCAGNAATAAGCCAATGCNACTTTTTAGCAAAATGCATTTGTCACATAGCAGATATACTTTGCACCATGAGGCTGAGATGAGCAAGTGGACACGGCAATTTTTAGGTACTCTGAAAAAGACGGAGCTCCGTCAATAGCGGAGCTTGGTTGCGGAGGTTTGATGACGTAACCGGAGTCGCTAAAACCGATATTTTGCATTGAGCAATGAGAACCACGCTGTAGAAAAAATCAATTTATTGCAAACGTTGATATTACACTACAGTAAAAGAAATCTATTCTGAAGTTCAATAATTTTCCTTATCCGAGTTTCACAACGGTTCGGGGACAAAAAATAGGTTTTAACAGTTCTGAAAGTATAAATTTTTTTAACATCGAAAACTTCCATACATTACATGTTTGCGTGAAGCGTATATTCAGTTGCAATGAGAAAACATTTTTCCTTTGCATTTGTTCCTTTTTTTTGCTTTTGCAACTCAACTTTTTTCCACTCCGGTTACGTCATCAAAGATCCGCTAACAAGATACGCCCCGACGGAACTCCATCTTTTACAGGCAACCCAATTTTTACTGAACCAAGTGTATATCTTCTTTGCGGAGTGAGCCAAGTGTTATGGCAAGTCAATGAAAGCAGCATGCAAGGGTAATTGTCATTAGCACTTTTATAGTTTTTTATAAAAAGAGTATGTACGACATTAGTTCATAACTGTTGCAAAAGAAAATAAAATGTTAAACAGAAGTGTGATTTGGTGGGTATTTATATGTAAGACATGACAACTTGATCAAAAACCTTTCTGCTGACACTTTTTGACAAACACTTGGATCAAATTCTAGCTGAACACCAAATCAGAAAATAATGTTAAAAGACATGTTGGTGGATTCATTACAATTGTTGAGTTCGCGTTGCAACTTCAACATGAAACGTCTTGTGACTCTGAAATACAAACAAAGGAAGACTTCAAAAGCAAGTTCCGAAAACAACTTGGAAGTTTAGCGCTAATGTCATTGAACAACACAAACAAAGAAGAAGCATTAGAATATCAATGTTAAAAGTCGCATCACCGAATGGATTGAATTCAAGAAGAGTGATATTGGAACAAAGTAGTATTTAAAGACACTTGGTTTACAAGAACATTGTGTTGTATTCGAACTATCGTATATGTATACTCCACATGTATTGCAAGTCACACCTAGGAAGAGAGTAACCCACAAGATATTATAAATCATTTACATTAATAAGTGACTCCGGTTTGTAAGTTGGATTTCCGATTCGAACGGATAAAAACGAGCAACAACGGAAAATCTTCCGGATTACGGTTTAAACCATAAACGAAACTATCGGCGATTCCGGAATAATTTTATTCAAAGAAAAATGACATACACTGACGTACGATGACGACGTAATCACGCGATTAACGCATGACTGCTAGGGTCCCGAGATAGAATCAACCGATGAAAATGCGGGACAAAATTTATATACACCTGTGTCCCTGCTAGGTTCAGTCAGTCGCGGGCATTCCAGACTAAGCAGCTAAACTCGACCGTGGGTATTCCAAGCGGGTTTAGTCTGATTGGGCATATCAAATGACCATATTACTCACTAGAGATTTATGGTTTAGT
>JGI24021J15306_10000780_pt1 | contig 27506 bp, 16 predicted proteins | sample Ectturendosymbi1_FD_15306 | JGI IMG/M metagenome (IMG submission 15306) | reverse complement strand
GTGGAGAAGGTCAAGTACCTAGGGGCATTCCCGTCGCTACAGGGTGCTTTTGGGGGCTTATCCCCCCAAATAAAGCTCCTAGCCCCTCAAATTGAAACACGCAACACTATAAATCGGTTGAGTTTTTGTCAATTTTTGAAGTGTGAAAAGCCCCCCCACACAAACCCAAAGCCCCCCCGCAAAAACGCAAAGCCCCCCTATTGAAAACTTTCTGGCGAGGGTTCTGCCTAGGAGTGGTATTTACAGGTGGCGGAAGGCAGAGTGCCAGGAGATTGATACATGTATTGGTAAAACTAACGCAGTTCTACGTGAGTTTTGTCGCTCTGTGGCCACAAAACGGGAGCTTGCAAACACCGTAAAGCTGTCAGTTTTCAAATCGATCTTTGTTCCGATCCTTACCTATGGTCATGAATCTTGGGTAATGATCGAAAGAATATCAACTCAGGTGCAAGCACCAAAGATGAGATTTTTGCGAAGAGTCCAGCGTGTGACAAAGGGGCGTACCGAGGTTAGATTGCGCTCTGGGCAAGAAACAAGTTTGGCGCCTCTATATTTGAACCTAAGGTATTTTGGGAGTAAATGTACTGCATTGAAGAAAAATTTACGACATTTTTGCAACTTTTCGGCACCCCCCAGTGAATCGGTGCCCGGGGCAATGTGTCCCCCTCATTAGACCCCTGGATTGACACTTCGCGACAATGTGCGCAGCTGTGAAATTCGCAGAGCCTGATTGCCGAACCACTTCTCCTAAGTGAGAGAACACAACTACGTTAGTTCGGCCATGTGTCCAGAATGCCCAACGAAAGACTGGTGAGGCAAGCCCCCCTGGCTAAACCCACGGGAAAGCGACCCAGTTTTTGGTCAAGGTCTAGGTGGAGTAACTGCATCTCCGACCTTGCTTGGTCCCGTCTTGGTGTGGAGCTAGCAGAACTATCTGAAATTGCCGTTGACCGTGAGGTATTCCAAGTTCTCCTATGGATGTTAGAGGAAAAACGGGCATGAAAATGAATGAAGTGAAAAACATTTACGTTAGTTTATTCACAGGTGTTCAAAAGTGCTCAGCTAGCGAGTGAACAAGTTCCTTAGACCGCTAGAATTGAATAATACGGACGGAGAGACGGCTAGAAATGATTTGCCTATAATTCACGATACCTTTCGCAGGAAATTAGATGTAAAATTAAGTTCAGGGTTGTTTTTAAGGAAAATGTTAGGTACCCAGTATGAAGCTGCAGGGACCCGATTTCTCTTGTTCTAGGGACCCGATTTTCTCTGATTCTAGGGGCCCGATGATAATCTTCTCTGATGCTAGGGACGCGATTTTCAATTCTAGGGACCCGAATCGGGTCCCTAAAACACCTTGAAAAAACCCTGGTTCCGGTACCGCTATTGTTGAGTCAGTGTCATAATGCGGCCCGGGGGTTACCTTGTGCGTCCTCATGTGGCCCACGGAGCAATTTGAGTTTCAGACCCCTGATCTAAAGTAATACGCATTTATATCTTAGGTAATACCTGTAGAATGTCTAAGAAATACGTACAAAAAACATTTTGTTTTGATGAAAGTAAATGTAATTCTATAGATGAAATCGCTCTGGGCACGTCATCTTCATCAGCTTCGCAGTTCAAAGAACCAGGTTTAAAAAGGAAGGTTATCTTTGAGAATAAGATCCCTTCAGCAAGATTTTTCTCAAAGAGCGTTTTCAAAACATATCTCTATCATGGATTATTGGGTTCGTGTGCTTGAATCCCCAGAGTATAAGGAAATTCCATTAAACGTCTTGCAACAACTGGTGATCATGACAATTATGTACATGTTAAAGAAAGGATTTTCGTGTTTGATCCAATTGTAAACTAAAAAAGTGAAATGCGTTAACTTGTTCATGAGGGTGGCATTGGAGGAATTAATTCATCCGCACTTGGAAAAATTCATCACTGAAGTTCAAGAGCAGCGCAGTCATTAGTAAATGCTTTCTGTCGTAAATATTTGTAGTTTGCTATAGTTTTTTGTGGTTTTGTTATTGTGTCCGCAGTGGGAGATGTCTGGAGTTTGATTCTCACTGAGCCCGTAGTTTTCAGGTTCTGTGTCGTCGCTTGTGGGAATAGTTGAAATGACCACACTTGTTCGTCGCTTTGCATTTCTTGGCAGTTAATGGCGGCTTCTGTTGTCTTTAAATGAGTCATTTAGCTTAACTAGGTCTTGTACAAAAATCAAACTAATTTTAAAACATTGTACATAGTTATTATTTTCTCACCGACCGTGGGTTCACCATAGGGTGAATGGAAGTGCAACAATCGATGGCATGGATGAACGAAACCGAAAAATGTTAAGAATCCCTGAAATATAGTACCCACTCCATTTCCTCATCATAACGTCATTTTGGTGTGAATTTGTACTGCAGTGCGCTTTGTAAAGAAATTCCCACTCAGGTAATTGACAAGTTTTGCTTCTTAAAAGGAGTCTGAATCACGTTTGAAGAGCATAGAATACCAAGATAAAAACAAAGCACTGGCCATGTCAGACTGGGAATTGCCAAGTGCATATTGTTTGGAAAACATCTCTTTAGGCCTATGCGCTTCTTCGAATAGAAAAGAAAACTGCAGCTTGGAAGTGTCATTGGGGTATACGTACCTGTACTGACCTAGTACCAGTAGAAACTTGGTTTAGACTGACGGCAGGAGGTGATGTTTTCATTGATGAAAAAAAACAAAATACCGCGTGTGGTTTCTTCTCTACTCCTGAGCACAGCAGAACGGATAACAATTTGAATTTGCAGTTCCGCGGACCATATAAGGCAGTGGAACATGCGGGTTGATCGCATGAACCAACTACTTTCTGTTTGTTACGACGTGGGAAAAGTAATTGTATAGATTTGAACATCATTTACGGTACTAAATTGCCAAAGGCAGTTTCATGAAGAAATCTCACGTGCTGGTGTACTGGTTCTTGATTTTGTTGACTTAAAAATTCTGCCTTATTTTAATTTTCGTTATTTTGATTGCAGTTTGGTAACAACTTGATGTAAACTAGCAATGATACAATAAGTTTACTTTAAATAGAGATGCTTAATTATTTTGGATATGTGAATCGAGAGAAAGCTTTGACTGAATGATTTCTTTATTTGGATGCTGAAAAATGTTTGCGTAAACTCATTGTGTGTTTAAAAATGCTGACTTTGAAACCAAACATTGATTTCAAATTTGCACAAAGCTATTGAATAAGAAATCCGGAGGATATGCACCAATTTCTATCTCTTAGCAATCACCTAATAAGTGCACTTGAAATTTTTTGCATTTTTACAAAAAAACTATCAACTGTGAAAGTTGTATATTTCCACTTGCCTGCAACTTCTCCAAAGAGTTTTGGTTCCTTTCTTCTGTGAAAGAGCCGCAACTTGGTTTTCTTAATATGTTCTGCACCAGTAGGGATGGTACCTCTTCTGATAAGGTAATTTAATTATTTTGACGTTCGTCACTGAGGCTTGAAAATTGTTAATGGAAAATCCAGGTTTTTGTCAATATGACCATGATAAAGCTAAATGGGCTCTAGCTGTAACTGTCTACTTAAGCGGTATACCTGCCAGCCCGCAACATTTAGTGCAATTCCAATAACTTCATTTTTGTGCTCCCATCACGCTGAGCTTTTAATGAGTTTGTAAAAGGCCAAATGTTTCCACCGCGGAGCAGATACATTGCGTTGATCATAATAGAAGACAACGGTAACTTTGTCGTTTGGCGCAGCAGCAATAAATTGTTTTGCTAGGTTCATATTTCGTATCATATCGCAAAACAGGGATGAAGTGCATATCCGATGTATGCATCAAACTGCAGGAAGTGTGTAGTTCATGAGAAATTCATGACCACAGTCAAAACAAAGCTGTTCTTCAAAAGGCCATTAAGGTTGGTCATAAGGCTTCCGAAAAGATATGCAAGTAATCACTGCACGTTGTGGTGTGATTCGGAGATTGTCAATTGATGTTTTCGTAATTCGCCATGGTTGTAACTCAGTTGCGCGTTCGATATACCGATGAGAACATTTAGCCCGCGGATTTAATTTCTGTGTTCGTTACAGCTGAAACAATTTAGGGCCGTGTGCTGCCCTTGTATTAGTTAACTCGCCCAGTTGTGCGCTATAGCACTTCCGAATACTCTAAGGATTACCGGCGGTGAGCTCTGGCTGAACGTGATGACAGGGTTTGTGCTTCCATCACTGCTGCTGTTGTGGTGTAGACTAAGGACTGCACAGATGTAGGCGTCCTTTTCGCACTTGCACTTCGCACTTGCACTTTGAGTTACCCGAGTTGGATAGTGTACAGTATGTACTGTAATGGACTGAGACAAATTATTTTGCTATGACTTCATTTTGTATAGCTCAATAGGTTTGGCAGCTTTAGCAATTTGATCTGTTTTACATTTCATTTTTGCACTCGGGAATATGCAGAAGGTGGATCAAGATTTTCTTCAATGAAAGCATAAATCCTGACACTTGGAACGCGCGTATAGGAGACGTATAAAAATTTATTTACGTAAGTATTCTGCATGGCATGTTGCATGATCTCCAATAGTTGAAGCCAGTCAATAACACGATGTTTATCTTGGAGCGCTATACCTGTTATAATGCATGCGCGAATGTAAAGGTTCTGAAATTATGTAATAGGGATGTTAAGACATTCTTAAAGAATGGCATTATTTAAGGGTTGTTATTTAGAGAATGCATTCTTAAAAGCGGTACAATTAAAGTGTACGACCGTGGTCGATGTTTAGCAGTCAAACATAGCTTTAATACAAACCTTCAATGTCAACCTTTTAAACTACAAAAATGAAAGACGAGACGTATGAGAGCGACAAAAGCAAATTTCGACGCAATGCAAATCTAAATCTAAATCAATGAAGTTGTGATACATTGTCTGCAAACTTTGTCTGAGTGGAGTCACGACAAGCATATTTCACAACTTTGCTCCGGCAAGGTTGGGGAGATAATGGGTGTGGCCAAAAGAAAAAGAAGAGTTGTCCAAAAGCACTTGATTAAATCATCAACATCAACCGTTACATAACAGATAGCGAAAATACTGCGTTACCACATCTGCGCTTTAAAAAAAAACAAAAGTACTGTGATATCAACTTAAGTTTTACCGACAGAAGTGTAGTGGTTGTAACGTATTAAATGTCAAGCCGACATTGAAATATGATCAAATTTTGTGAGTCAATGCTGCATATTTCATGCATTCTAGTCTCATCATAGAAATGATATTTGATCAGCTTTTTCTGATTTACTAGAGAAAATAGGCATGTTTATCTGCATTTTTGGACATTGGAAGTCCAAGAACAATAAGTTCTCACAAACCTTAGCTTGGTCACTGGCTGGGGGCAACTCCATTGTTCAAGCAGGTGAGAAATTGGTTTTATTGGAGGGAAAACATTGTAAACAACTATGTGCATGTGTATACTTGCATGGTCTGCTGTATACTTCAGTAGCGGGTAATGCGATGTTACATCAGTCTTTTTGTGAGTCAGAACTGAATGTTCAAATGCTTATGGGAAAGTTTCCTTACTTTCTTGAGCACAGTCATATATAATATCCCAACAATATTTAAGAATTCTAGATACCCTTGCTTGATACATTACTGGCTTCTTTTGCCCTACAGTTTGTTGATTTTACTGCAGAGATTCAGAAAATAATGTTGGTAATATTAAAACATTTTTTCATGCATTATTCAAATAAACTTGCGACAGAATGAATGTATGAAGTTTTTGCGCAAAATGTAAGTTACTATACTACTATATTGATGTAGTAGTAGTTCACAGTATTGTTGGTACCAAAGAAGGTATAGGAGTTGGTATAAAATTCAGCATTAGATGTCTGTGGTACTGTAAATACAAACCCCATTTTTGGAAGCGATAACCTTCATTTTGATCTCTCATTTACGCGAGCTCAGGGGGTCCCAATATATTCCGCACAGGGGCCCCCGAATCGCTAATACCACCACTGGATTTTTATTGCGAACAAGATATAGAGAGAGTTTATTGGCGCAAACATTAAACAATTTCATACAAATTAAAGTTAAGGCGCTGGGACACCGAAAAGAACCTGTAAAACAGGTTGTCTCGTCGGGCGCCCCTCGACAGTTTCATAAATTTCTACCGTGGTTTAAAGTTGATGGCCGAATTATTGCGTATTTAATAATTTTATATTTTCGAAGAGGTTGCAGTCTGCTGGATGATCAACACAGTTGCGCGGGAGTGCTCGGTCGCAACCGGTATCTATCGTGGTTTGCTCAGTTCCGCAAGGAGCTGAGCGTGGCAGAGAAAGTGTAAACCCAGCTAAAATGAAACTCTGCCCCAATTATTGAATACTTATTGAATATAATTATTATTGAATATAAATATATATTGAATTAATGAATATAAGTATATATTCCTGATAAATATATTCCTGATGATGGCTTACGATTAAGCTGAAACGTTGAATAAAATAATGTATTCAATAATTGTGGCTATATTACTCGCAATAAGAAACTACAGCAACTCCGTGCATTGCATTGCATTGCCTACCAAAAAACACCACTGGATTGATATGACAATAAAGTTGAAAAATGTTCTAAACATTGTGAGCACTAACAAGTGTCATCAAAGTCTGAATGAATATAAAAAACTAGCTTCATGTTGCTCAATTTCCTCATATAAAGCTAGTTTGAGCATATTCCACATTGTGGACAGGTTTCATTCCAAATTGAGAACTTTTTTCTCCATGCGTAGTAATGAATCAGATCATATCCTATCAAACGCCGTCACAACAAGCCGTTGTAATATTTTCAACTCTCCACTGACTTCGCACTTGCACTAAAATGTTAAGCTTATGGTGAAACCCCAACTTTATTTCCATTGTACAACTCGTATTTCTATAAAAAACCGTTTGATGGCGCTAATAGACCATCACAATAGGGATCTCTCACATTGCAGTCGTCGCGGCGCTGCTTTACTGTGTAAGAACTGTTTTGGCGCCGAGAAAATCTTGCAGGCGTATAACTGCGAAATTTGATAAGAATATAGGGCAAGCCTGCTGTTAGTTTATGATTGGAATAGGCACAGGTGATGATTATTTTTCCTGAAAGTCAGCTAGTTGAACATTGTTTTTTCTTGAAATAGCCATTGAAACATAGCATTCCTCGAAAGGGCTAAGTGACAAGGATTTCTTTTAAAGTCATATCTGGTTTTATTTCACAAAAGCTTACAGCGTTCAGACAATTCATTGATTCATCGTACGCCGCAAGCACGCTTTTTCCAAAATGAAATATTAACATATAAAAAATATAAATGAAACAAAAGTAAGATCATCAGCCAAAATACAATGTCAAATCATATCATAGAACTCCACTGTCTGCCGTGCACTGTCTCTGTTAACAAGCTGCGTTGAAACTGAACAATGACAAGTTGTCAGTGATGGATGAGCGAGAGAACATCTTTCACGTGTTGTGGAATTCTGTAATAAGTTTTGTGCATACTTTAGCAATCCTTTGAGTACCTTTGTTGAAGAGATTTCGACTCTTTACGCTTTCCAGAGATGAATGAGTGCTGATCAGATTTGTGTCACGACGAGATGTTAAAGTTTTGTGTCTTTGTCAAGAACAATAGGCAGAACTGTCTGGCTGTTGCGCAAGTAGGGACAAAAGAAACCACCGCGCTGTAATGATTACAGTGAAAAACGACTGAAACAGTGAGACCATTGGAAAACTGTAATGCAAGTTTTGGTCAGTTGGNTTCTCTTTATCTCAAAGTGTTTNATGGATTGGTGAGGTCAGCTGTAAACAGCAATTGTATTCGGCAGTACTAGCGCACCGTTAATTTGTAAAGCTTTTCAATAGCTACAATGTTATGCTTTAGGTATGATCTCGCATCTTTTCAAAAGCGGTTATTCAGAACGAAAATGTCGTTAGGAATTTTGTAGAAAACTGCATTTTAGAGTAAATACATTACAAAAATAAGTGAAATTTCTGTTGCCGTTGACGACAAAGTGACAAAATTCATTGCGCCTGTTTTTTTACAACTGCAACAAACGCAACAATCATGCAAAAAGTTTGACAAGCATTGAACATTTCAAAAATAATTTGAATACTAGTGTATGCTAGGTTGGATTGTGAAACAACACAAGTGACAAGTTTTCTGTGTCCAATAACTTGCAAAGAATTCCGAAATAAACTGCTTTTTATATGATGAATAACAATGGAAGTGTAGTTTGAAGCATGTGGCTAACACAAAAATATTCAAAAAACAACTTAACGGAACAAAACTTTGTCCCTGATATTTTTATCTCAGTTGAATTTTTTTCCGTAGAAACTCTCAGTTAAAGCAAAAATCTATGCTTAAGAAATATTGTATCGAAAAAAAATGCAATGCGAAAATTGCTTTTGTAAGTTAAACGTTTCATCAAAATACCTTTCCTTCATTTGCCGAAAATGAATGCAATTGCAACATTTCGAGTGTAAGAATGACCAGGGTGCTACTGCTGCCTTTATATATTTTAGGTCTTTACTGTTTAGACATTCGCACAGCGTTCATTTGTATTGACGAGCTTGATATACATCATCTTACCATGCAGGTTACTTCGCAGTTTTAAATTTCAGGCTGCAGGAGTGTATACAGACCAAAAGAGGTAAACATACGTGCCACGAACGTGATCTTTTAATTCATTTATTGTTTTGGGATTCTTCTCATACACCTTGTTCTTTACAACACCCCAAAAAGAAATCCATCGGTGTGAGGTGAGGTGAGCATGGTGGCCATTCAATGCTTCCTCTTCTGCCGAACCATGACTGTATACCTACTTTTGAGCCACCCTGTATGTAGGTAATACCTACACAGATATACTTTTAGTGTTTTAGTGGATTTTGAATCTCTTGGCGAAGTGTAACATTCCATTGTTTGCGGTAATTTAAAGGACTTGGAGGAACGTAGGTCACCTACAATAATGAAACTTTAAACATGACATCAAAACTGTTTAAAGTTTCATTTACCTATGCACAACCGGCGTGTAAAGTATTAAAATCTCGCCGACGCGTTGATTAGCCGTTGTTGACTTGCCGCAAGTTTAGTGCGTTTTGACTCTGATCGAAACATTGGTGAGGCTTCTACCTGCGTTTTGACACACCTGTTGTGACAATCATTAAAATCAAAGTCGTCGCCAACAGGAAGCCCTTGTGATTACGCATTTGCGTTGCTGGGTAANATCGAGCNTGCTTACTGGTTTCATTTTAATTAGTACAGTACATCACTCATAGGTGTACNAGAGTGCATATTTTTGGGGATGCAAAAAATTTTTGCCCAAATTCTATCTTGTTTTCCCAAATAACGTGTNAACAGCAAGTCTTAATGTTAAGAATAAAACCTACCATAGTAAACAAACCAGGGGGTCTGCATGCCTAATTACTAATTACCGGAGTTCAAAGCCGTACGCCCTCCGCTAGCAATCAATATTCTGCAAGCCACATGTGAACAATGGTAATATTTATTGTGTTGAAAAATGTTATCTAATTACAATTAAAGCGCAAAAATTGCTGTTCATGCGACCACGTTTGGAAGGTGTTGTTCAGCATCTTCATTTTCAAGCTTTTATATACGTTCTAAACTTATTCTTCCAACACGATCATCCTAATAGCTAAGGTCTGTTATTCTCCAGCATGTATGTGTGGATTTGTGTTGGCAATAATCGCAATCAATCTGGAAAAGGAGTAAAATATCAGATTATGATCTACAGTACTACATTTCTGCAAATAGGTCAAGTCTCAAATAAGCAGAGGGAAAGGAGGCAATTTAATGCATAGCATATAGCAGGGGTGGCCAAACCTGCTCGATGTATGACCCGCATATCGTAAAACCCAAGTTCCAAAGAGCCGCAACATAAAAATCTAAAAACACGAGTTTATTTGCAATCTACGCTTCGGTGACATAATTCTTTTTGCAAAGACTTGCACACTAACTACCACAGTAGGCGCACCATTTTACAATATTTCTCATTAGAAATTTAAAGCAAATAAGAAAGTTTCCAGAAAGCTCAAAAAGCCGCATGCAAAAGTTCGAAGAGCCGCATGCGGCTCGCGAGCCGCAGTTTGGCCACCCCTGGCATATAGCTTAGCCTTCCTCATTAGGCAACCTTCACTGCAATGTGTTGTACATACTACAACTTACGAAAACGTTTACTCAAGTCACATCATGAAAACCAAAAATCCACGCCAGTTTAGACAGTTTAATGTGCAGTGAACACAGTATTCCAACAAAAATAGCTATATGGGTATGATACAGGCAAATACTGCAGCCTATATGATCATCTACCAAGGAAAGTGTACAAATGCACATTTCCAACGGCAAATGACTTATGACCTCAACAAGAATATTTTATAAAAATAGCAGTGCTTCACTGGACTGCATTACCATTAGTGAATTATGCAGTGCAATAAGTAGTAGCCCACAGTTGCTATTGTTCATGAAAACTTCACTTCACAGCATTAAACTGAAACATTAAAATTTGGCAAGATGCAATATATGAAATTCACTGCATGAAACAAACGGAAAATATGAAACCTAAACTGTATGAAATCACAGCTACTTTACTACTACACAACATATTACAGCTGCAGTTACGTAGTTAATTCTGTTCACGAATACTTCGCGAAAACAGATTAAAACTTGCAAATCTCACAACATCAAGNAAGTTTGAAACACGACAACGTCACAGTATCATATCACAGAGACACCACATTACTACCACAACACGTTTTGCAGCTACAGCTACANCTTATTTGTACACTTAAAAGCATCAACAATTTGAGATTTACAAAAATTAGTGTTAGTTGAAATGGTGAGTTACCATTACATGTTCCTAATATTAAAATGTTTCTAACTCTACCCAAATTTGAATGAGGTTATTTCAGTTGGCCCAAATTTGTTTCGGGCTCTTGTAATTTGGCCAAACATTAATGCAAATCTGAATGAAACTCTTCCAATTAGTCCTGGTGGTTCCAATTGTACCCAAGTTTGAACGAAGCTGTTTCAGTTACCCAAATATGATTGCCACTGGTGGAATTTGCCTAGATGTTTCTAATTGCATGCAAATTTAAATGAAGAACTTGTATATTACCCAAATTGGAATGAAGCTGTTTGAAGTTCCCCAAAATTGAATAAAGCTGTCTGAAGTTACCCAAAATTTAATTAAGATGTTCAACTTGGCTCAAATTTGAATGGAACTAGCCAGAGTTGATTTTTTGTCTGTTGGAATTTACCCAAATTTTTCCAATTTATGGAAACATTTCTAACTTCACCGAAATTTGAATGAAGTAGTCCCAATTTGCTCAAACTTCATTGAGATTGTTAATATTTACCCAAATGATTCTAATTTTATCCAAATTTGAATAAAGCTCTTATAGTTCACCCAGACATTTCTAAATGTGCTAAAATGTCAATGGAGCTATTCTATATAGCCCAGTTTTGAACGAGACTGTTTGAAGTTGCCCACAATTAAATGAAGCTGTTCCAAATTGCCAAAATTTGATTTGACTGACTGCTTCACCCAANTGCTTCCAATTTATCTAAATGTTTTTATTTTNACCAAAATTTGAATGAAGCATATCTTATTTGCCCAGATTTAATTGAAACTGTNGGATCATACCCAAATACTCGTAATTTACTCAAATGTCTATAATTTTACCCAAAACTTGAATGAAGTTTTTAGTTGGCTCAAATTTGATGAAGGCTGTTGGAATTACCACATGATTCCAGTTCACTCAACGGCAGTGTCTATTTTGCCATCAGGGCCAAAAAGAATTGCAAAATAGTCTCAGATTATTTTTCCGTTTTGGCCAGTATTTTGCCGTTGATTTGGCCATTATTTTTCCTTTGTTGGGAAAATAGACTAACTCATTTACATGTGAATGTAGCTGTATGCTTTGCCCAAATGTTCAAAATTTTTGCCCAAATAATGGCCAATTTTTCAGCGTTGGGAATGTGACCGTATCCCCTGATCCCCATAGAGTACGCTTATGACATCACTGACGGTTCATCCCTTGGAGTACAAACGGTATTTCACATAATTTTGGCTAAACCGGCCCGCAGTTGCAACACCCCAAGAAACATCTCGTGCCCTTGGGAGGTACATCATTTCTGGTCTTTATCAAACAACATGCTGCAAGAGTAAAAAATCGTTTTTTTAACACTTTTGTTTCTGATGTGACGAGGTAGTTTTCTTCCATAAGAAAACGTCATTAAGCGTGGTATTTAAGAAATCTAAGATCTTTTTTCACTCTGTACAATCATATTCTCCACAAACATGTTCTGGATAATATTCTCATTTTTATTGATCACGCCTTGCAACGTTTGGCAAATAAGTGTACTCGTGACTTATGTGGGTCGTCCTGCAATCTGAAAAGACCATCCATGTGAATCCAAAAAGACCATCCATCGAAGTATTTGTGAAGCTTATTGTAGGTTCATAATATAGTAGTTTGCAATCCAGTGGGTCCTGAGCAGTCTCTAAACTTTTTGTTAGAGGGCCGCATAAGCTATTACACAACAGTTCGAGGGTCGGACATCTTACGTAGATATGATTGTTTCCAAATATGTTACATTCCACCAAATTGACAAATGTTTCGTAAATACATTATTCTTTCATTCTTAACAAAATGTCTTTGCGGCCAGATGAAATAGCTTCGCCGGCCGGATTTGACCAGCAGGCCGCAGTTTGGAGACACCTGCAGTAGGGTTACAAACGTTTGTCAAAATGTTTGATGGATTTTGGTCTGCAGGTAGCTCTGAGATGGATTGATCAATTATGTTTTGTTGATGAAGTATCGATGCCTTGAGCTCTATATTTAAGGTTACGATAAATTTATTCTAAATGTAATGAGTTACTAACACATGGCTTGACTTGACATTTTATTTCTACAGATTGCAAATACTGTAGCACTTCAAAATGCCAAATGTGCATGTGTACAGCAACCTGTAGTTAGTCAACGCAAACTAAAACATGAATATTTGAAAATATTTGAAAAGCAATTTTTTAAAAATGTGGTTGTTATTAAAAATTGACGCCAGATTCGTGAACCACAATGATCCAAACACCCCTATTCAGTGACGGGATTCCAATTTTATAAGTACAGGTTCTCTCACTCCAGGCCTCACTAACAACAGGTTCTGTCATTATTAGTGTCCAGAGGTAAACCATGCTGGTTGGCCCGATATGAGTGCAAAAGTTGATCTTTGTGCTGCCAACTGATACGGTGTAGCAAGTGAAGTTATTGACTGTAGTTATTTTCCCAAAGTTTAGTCTTGTTTTTCACTATTAAAAGTTAGTAACAGGTCTATGAAAGGTTTGCCAAAATATGTTATAAGTAAAGGCGTTCATGGGGAAAAATTGAGAACCCCTGACTTAAGCCAACGACCGGTTCTCGTGATTTAAAGAAATTCCAAGAACAGGTTCTTGCGAACCGGTCGAATCTCATCACTGCCCTTGTTCAAAACTCTGTGTTTGCGAAGTTTTAACGCAGTGATTTAAATCAAGTTATTCTAACCAGGCATAGGTAAGAAACAAGCCACACGTACCACTGACAATTGACTAGGGAATAGAGATGTGAGCAGTGCACGCGGCCGTGTTGTGTTTTCCACTGTTTCGACGTGTGCAGACCACCTCGCGAGTGTTGTTGAAACTTGTCACCGCGTAATTGCGGCGTGCCGCGTGGAAATGTAGGATCTTATTGAATCTTTGCAAACTACAAGTCTTATCACTTGTCTTTGTAAACATAGTGCCTTGGATCGTACTGTATGCTTGTAACACTTTATGTATATTCGCGTTATAGCACTGAACGTGGTCCAATATATGGAAATCAGATTTGTTGATATTCTTTCCCTTGTGGCGTGGCGCGTGACTGTGCTTGCATGCGGCGCTTTATATTGGAGGCAATAAGAACTAGCAGTAAAAAACTGCAGTTTTGCGTAGTGCTGAAGTCTATCAGGTAGTGACAGTTTATTTATGCTTTTGCAACATTGCCTAAAGTCATTTATACTTTTAAAAACATTGACAGCACATTTATCAATTTAAAGGGTGACAATTGAAAGACTCTTATCCTATTATGCCATCCAACATAGAAAAGTTTCGTGTCGATTGCAAGTAGTAGCACAGTTCTTTTAATAACTTGTTTTTTTTTGTTTCTCAGGTACAGTAAGGAAATTGGATCATCTGTTTTTTTGACTTTGGTAACCGTTAAAACTTTTCAGAGACTGCAAGTATTTCATCTGAATACCGAGATAGTCACAGAGCGAGGCTTTAGTGTATTTTGATGGTGAATATGCAGTGGGGTTCTACTGTGAGATCGTTGGCAAAATTTGAGAGACCGTTTCGGTCCCTCAAAACACCTTGAAAAAACACTGTGGGTTAGTATGTTTTGCATACTTAAATACTAATCAGCAAGTACTGACATCACACACCTTACAATCAGTGGCATACCTAGCGTTTCCCGTGCCTGGGGAAAAGCTTGTGCCGCTGTTGTGGTATGGACAGAGAACGGTGCGGATAGAGGGCGCTGGTGCGGATAGAGGACGAAAATTTTCTGTCCGCAACATCTTTATTAGGGAAGCATTTGCTTGTTGCNTCACGCTAAGGGCTGTGTTTATCGAACGCCAGTCATCAAAAATCAACAAAATTTGCCGCATGTCTTAGTGCTGATGCTGAGCCATCTACGCGACAGCTGTATAACGCGATAAGATTCCTAAAATTAACACAACGAACTTTTTGCATAGAGCTTGTGTAACGTTAACAAGTTAGCCTTTATACGGAAGATATAGCATTATGTTTTATGGACGTATCTGATATCTGGCATGTTACTTACGTGGCATTCTGCTCAATTGTGCTGCATCGTTTGAACAGCGACCAAATTTGTAAAAAAATCCTGAATTTCTAAAAGCTACTTCAAATTTTATCGAATACACGGCAGCGTGTAGAATCCGCCAAACTATTTAGCTTTGCTGCTTATTTGTCTTGCTCACTTACAATACGGTATATTCTAACTCTGGGTTCAAACCATAAGCTTTGCAAAAAAACGTCTTCATCTCATAGAAAACGCTGAAGCTCTTTGTGCTAACATTAGCTAGACTTTAACATCAACCTTGCTTCGCGTCTAAACTTACTCATGAAAATGTTTCGGTAACCATGTTCGATACATCATTATGTGCATTACAAAAAAATAATAAATAAATAAATACAGTATGTAGCAGTTCGCAAACTTCATTGTTTGCTACAGAAGAATAACAATTTGAAAGTTTGCTACTCGTTAATAGAGACAATGTACCCATGCGAAATGAGCGCTTTTGGACTGGCCGTGAAAAAGGAAGAAAGATGTTTGTGCTTTCACAAGATGAGCAATGGGCAAATAAAAAACATTCCTCTGAATTGAGAGCCCTTCAATTCAGGAAGATGTGACGAACTTGGTCTTACTGTTTGACAGTGGATATGCATCGAACCCTGACATCGATTTACGTGAAGGTCTAACTAGAACACTGGCTTCAAACCATTACCTTCTTGAGGACTCCTGAGCACATTAAAGATTTTCACGGACCCCCTACCCGAAAAGGTTTTATTTTAAGAAAATACAACGTATTGAAAACCTGACTGCCTGGGAAATTCTAATTTCAGATTCGGAATCAGTAAACTTCAAGGATGGTAAAAGAAATGGAATGGTTACTGTATTGTATCAAACTACAGCTTGTAAATCTAAATCTACCATACTTGAAAATCCCACCAACAATCAAACCAACCAACTGTGCTGGTGGTGATATTCTACAGTACTGTTACGTGACACTCAAGTTCTTCGAATGAACCTGAGTCATTTACAATAATAACTTACTGCTTCTGTGATATAGACGAAGGCAAGATGTTATAAGGGGACGGGCATTGATGTCGTATATGCATAAAAGTTAAAAAAGCAAATTTGGGTGACTTTGTTTCCTCGGACGTCTATTTTCATGTCTCAGACTTTCTGCTGTGGGAGACCCTAAGACTGAATTCTAGTTGCCGTACGCAGGCTAGAATAGTTTTCAACAGTTATCTGTCGTTGACTCCAGTGGTAACTGTGATCCGAGCTGATTGTGGAGACGTCTTAACTAATTATACCGGCAACTGAACTTCAAAAGCACTAGATTGTTCGTAGATGGGTGGAGGCCAGCGTATTTACCACACTCAGTTATTTTAGAAATCTGCAGACAACGGTTTTTACCAAAATCGCTTTTACATCAATATAAAGTGCCTGTGCAAGGCGAGTTTGTCGCCTTCCTAAACACCACACGTGCGTTGTGTGTACATGAAAAATACTGCAAAATGCAGACACTCCCGCAAAAACATGCGAACAACGTAGGATTGCAAGGATGGGCCGTTAATTAAACAACTTGTACGCGATAGAGTGCATTCTACAATAACCTTCAACAGTTCGCTGGTGAAAATCAATAAGCTGATAAAAAATGCAAAAAAAACATCAGCATCCACAGGAAATGCTGAGCACATGGGGCGTTCGCGTCGCATTAGTGAAAGGTGATACATTTTAAAATATTGATAACTTAACGAAATCGCACCGCTGTATGGTAACATTGCTTTTGTTTCTTCGTTTTGTAGCAAAAGAAAAAATGATAAAATGTTGATAACCTAAGAAANTAGATCCTGATTATTTTATTCCTCGTTTCCCTAAAAGGCTTTTGCTCTTCTCAGGAAAAGATTTTGCAGTATGCACAATACCGCTTCTCATTGGCAACACTGAGTCACAAGCAGTTCGTGATGGCGTTAATCGTGCAAGCTTAAAAAAACAAAAAACATAAACATTGCTTCTGTCTCCCTACTAAGTTTCGTCAGTCAATTAAGTGGCATAATGTTTTTAGGTTGTTAAGTCGAATTAAGTTGGTGGAAAAACTTCCACCTCTTGTGCTCAATTAATAAGTCCACAGATGCAGCAAAACAAACTGTTCACGACTCCTTCGCTAAAAACAGCTGAAGAAGAGACCGTCAACACATTCAGTTCAAATCCTTACGACGGTGAATACGCTGTGAAATAGCCCGACATCAAATGGTTTCTCATCGCGTGCAGTCACGCTGTCACGAGCAGGAAGATGAATAATAAACAAAACACTCACCATCCGCGGCATCCGGAGCCACGTGTTCAGTGAAACTAACGAAACGTCATATTTAACTTCTGTGCACTGAAGCAATACATATATTAGTGCAGCTTAAGAGTCGGTAATACACTGAGATTAGGTTGCAAGCTGTAAAATCTGAAAAAATAGTGGGGCGCGAGGATGGACAACTTTGAAACTGGACGATGCTTATGCCCATCGCTTTCCGCAGATACGCTTCTGGTACCACATAATAGCTTAGTTTTAGTCCATTGGTTCCCAAGTAGATAGGTCATGGGACAGTTTTCAAGTGTATTATGCAGCTATCAGAGGTGGCCGGAGTCACATTTTCAGACTCCGACTCCGCTCTTGTTCCAAAATTTTTGAATCCGGATCCGGGTCCGGAAATTTTTCAAATTTGAGAATCCGATTCCTGTTCAGACTCCGGCTACCACTGAAGCAACCGAAATTAAGCAATGTTTTTACTCAGCAAATGACATGTATAAACGCCACGCAGACTCCTGCTGCTGCCGACAATGACAATTGACTCCGGATCAGGGTCCGAAAGAAAGACGCAGAATCCTGCCGGAGTCGAATCCCGCACTCCGGATCCGTGGCCACCTCTAGTAGTTATTCAAAAAAGAGTTTACAGCAGCAAATGTGTTGTGAAAGCGACATGATAATGGTCATATAAAAAAACTGTACCACCATCAATGTCAACCAAAAGGTGATGCCACGAATTTCCAAACAGTAAATTGCTGTTTCAGAGTAACGCGTGTTTGGGTTTTAACTTGCATAAAACCAAGTCAGTGCGGTCAGTGCTAACGAGATGGCTGGGCGCGTCATTTTTGGTTGGTAAACACTTCCTTGGAGACTTTTTTTGTGTAGACTTCGCGATAACTATCGTTGCTGAAATTCTTCAGGGGATTGCAAGCAGTGCCCACCTTAAACCTACCCTTCACTGTGTTGGCGACGTTAATGCTCAGAAAACTTGGTTTGGGTTGTATCCGTATGTTCTGTGTCTACAACTAGCTTTGGGGAGACGCTGTAATCGTAACAAGTTTGCTAGCAAGCAGGGTTGAGGAGTCGCAAGGAGTTGGAGTCGGACTCTTAAGAACACTACGAGTCGGATTTTTTTATCCGACTCTGGAAGTCCAATTGAATCATTTTTGCATCGCGCTCCTAAGTTGCGAGTACCAACTCGTGCCGATAAAATAGTACAATTTCTTTTGAAACTTTTATTGAAACAGAGAATTTTTCCTGTGCACCACCATTTCCACTGACTGCAACAAATTTGGCTACAGTACCTGCAGCTTGAAGAATCCAGCATCATAGGGTAGAACGCTTTCTCTTACGCAACAGTGCGCATTGCTTAATGCTGACACAGCTACCATTGTTGACAGCCAAACTTCAATTACGTTATGTAAACTTCAGAAAGTTTGAAAAGGTCGGAAAATTTTGGAAGCTAGGAGTCGGACATTTTACCTCTGACCCCGCAACCCTGCTAGCAAGCTTGGAAAATATTTCTATCAAAATTTTTGCTATGGTGGACAATTCTGAAAAAAGAATATGTTTACCCCTGTTTCCAAAATGTCTTTAAGATTTGTTCGTGCCCAGAAATTTTTCATTCCGACCAGATGAACTTGGAAAAGGTCTATATTAAATAAAGATACGTCTTTGAAATTCATGACATAGCCAATTTGAATATTATAGAAAATGCCTCAACATGTTCTGCAAACAAACAAAACTAAAGCTTTATTTTTCAGAGTTGTTTTCTTTAAAACCCTGTCAGGCGATGTTGCGTTGTGCTCGATAAACACGGTTTGTGTACTATACATAAATCTGAGAGGAGCGTCCGACTTACTGAAAAAAGATTGGAACGCGAACATAATAACTCGCACATAACACCCTCTCCTCGTTTCGTTGTAGTGCGTGCCAGACATTTGAAACTAAAAAGCACTCGTGAAAAACAACGTAGCCCTGTTTCGTAGACGTCCTCAAAGTTTAGCTGCCGTTCTCTTTCCTGTAGTTTATCCGATGGCCGTGAAAGTGAAGAGCAATGCGTCAGTAGTGATAAGAACGAAGGAACGAAGCCTAAAATANCGGCAAGTGGAACTTAGTATCTGGTCTTCCACAAAAATTTTAAGCGGCGTCTAATGCGCTTAAAGATGATATTGACGGTGTCGTGGTGTGACCAAAGGAGAAATAACTGTTGATCATTGGAAGTCATTGCATTGAAATGGAGTGGCGCTCGTGTATAGCAAGGATTGGAACATAGCGCTGAACACAACTGCGATGCCTCAGAGTAATCGCTTGGAAACATGCCACCTAACCTTGTTAACGCTGTTTTGAGTCAGATTTACCAACGCAGGCGTTGGACATGCGAGCAGATGCACTGATAGAAGAGGACTGGAAGTAAGCCTGGTTTGTGTGTAGAGGAAAGCATTTGAGCATTACATTGCGTGAAACAAAGCCGAGAAATGTTTAGTGAAAAGCAAGTGACCTCTAAAAAATCCGCTCGGAATGTCTTATGGATATATAAGTGTTATGCACAATGTTCTACACTATGTCTATAAAGCTACTTCGGATTTTGAGAGGCCATGACACTTTGTGAAATGTCGGGATACAAACCAATTACAGTTGTATGGTTGGAACAAATTAGGCTGGCAGTTCTGATTGAATTCTCATTTTTTTCGTGTGAATAGCTGTAGCATCATCATTAAAAATGCGGTAAAATTTTAGAAACGTGCATTGCTTTTGATATTTGCTTCAGCTGGTCTTTGTAGGAGTCTTTTGCCACATTTCTCAATTTTATCATAGCCTGGACCTGAAGTAGAATCTGCAAAAATGAAATTTGTCTGAAAGTTAAGCATATTTAGCATTTAATAAATGCGCAAAATGTGTGGGATCTTGTTCTAATCTTAACATTGGCATGGAATANAGTACTAAAAATACAAACTANAATAGCTGACAAATATGATTAAATTGTGATGGTNAGAGTCAACGCTTATTTTTCAATTAGGGAAAACGATTAACTTCGAGAAGTTCAGTTAGAACAGTGGTTTTCAACCTGGGTCGCGACCTCTGTGGGGGCGTTTGCGATTTTTCTAGGGGTTTCGAGAACTTCCGATAAAAATAATCATAATTTCTTCTATATTTTATATTTCGTATATGGAACCACTTTTTGTCGTAGCGCCAAAACAATAGGATCACCCTGCAAAATGATAGCCTACTTTTTCATTCAAAACTATTTTAAGTGTGATTATTACCGTTACAGTACAGAGTATTGTTGCGTTTGGCAACGCACGAATAACTTTGTGACATAATAATAGGCAGTGTTTGCAAATTAGATATCTGAATGCGGTAATTGACTTGGGAGCAGTGTTTCACCTTCAGGGATTTTGTCCTTAGGTTGGAATTTTTGACCCTTTTTAGGGATTTAGGGATTTTTGGAGAAGTTTGGAAACGTTTAAGTTGAATCATTTCAGATTATTTTGCAAATCATATTTGGCTCTGATTTTAAAACTTGTCATGGTACTCTGACTTTATGTTGCACCAACATATATTTAGGGATTTTTTGAAATGCTCTTGGGATTTTTGGAGTAGCATTTGTGAGAACCCTGCTTGGGAGTTGTTCTAGTTTTCACTGAGTTGTGCTGTGGAGTGATTTGTATAGGGCACGGGTCTCTCTCACTGATGCTGCCATGTGCATGAATTTAATAAATGAGTCTTTGTTCAACATTAGTCATTGTGTCTTTTTATTGTGCAAGCACAACTACATTACATATGCCTGACTGGAAATTTTGTCGAAAACATATTCAATGTGTGGCATTCACAAATCAATAGCATGCTTGCAACTATTAGTGTAAAGCAGGAAAATAGATTGACTAACATTTGCTTTTATCGTTTTAAACGGCACAACGCAGCAACACCCTGGCATGGGCTTTGTCAAAGTACTGAAAACTTAAAGCTTTCCTGGTTCTTCTGAAAATTAGCATAGAGTTACACATGTTTGTGTCCTTGCGCGGACTTACCGTGTGTTGTCTTTCGAAGCACTATATTCAGCACCTGAAGCTTGCTTTGACGCTTTATTTTGTGTTGTTATTCGTTCTTTGGGAAAATACGAATCATCGCGGGCGTAACGAAAACTGGTAACAAGGACGAAACTACCAATTTCATGCGGTGGTTATTAGGGAGGGCCGCAGAAAAGCTACGAACCAGCACGAGACGACTTGTTTTATGCATTTTGAAATTTTCATTGCTCTTGTATAGTTTTTAGTAAATTAAGTTTGATTTACAGCGAAACAACAAGCGCGAAGTAAAAGCTTTTGAAACGTTTCAGCATGAAGTCATTTTCGTAAAAATGCAAGTAGTTACGATACAATCATCTCATCGATAGAAAGTTACGAGTAGTGTTCATAACTTACGTACATTTGTTTCTCTTACAAAATGATGCAACACATGGAACAGACAAGATAAAGAGGCTTCGCACATAAAGTTATGTTTGCTCAAAATAAAAAATGGAGCCAAAATTGTACAAACTCTTAGAAAAGACTACTCCAGCAACATCTTTTGTGTTTCCTTGTTGATAACAGCTAATCCCAATAGCCAAACAAAAATCTTGCCGGTCTACAGCGTTTGGCCTGAAAGGTATGTTCATGCCCAAGAAGTATATTTTCAAAAAAATTTGCAATTTATCAACTTTAAGGAATAAAAATACACATCTACTGCAGTTTTTACGCCATTACTTGCGAAAAATAGTTAAATTAACAAAAATTTAAACGACATTACATTTTCAATACAAATTTTCTTTCCACGTTTCAAATGGCTTTTGCCCGAAAGCAAAAAATGTGCAGGGGATGCGGTCTTCTCTGCAACCCCACCTCCTGCGCCTATGTCAATAACGGTCATTCNCCANGTTTTAAATAAATTGCTTCGTTCGCGGAACAACAGCGACGACACGCTGCGTTACAACGTAGGAACCTGATCGACCCTTCATGCGCATAAATTTAGACCAGGTTGCACACAGGAAAGCCGACTTGCTCTCTTCCCGTCCTTTACAACATAATTTCATGATTGGCAGTTGATGTCGTCGGTTGTGGCATTTTTCGAGTTACTGGAGAGGAAGCCATGAATGTGTTCAGATAGCAGACGTAATAAGAAGCAGCTCGGCTATGTCCGCTGTATTAGATCAAAGCTTCGAGTGTTCATTAGAAATTTTACAAATTTCGACCTAGAAAGGACGACGAATGTCTTGTACATAACTATAGTGGAATGCATTAACGATAGAGCTCTTTACCAAAGCTGCAAGAGAAAAAACGTGTTGCTGCTAACTTCCCAAAATTTGTCATTTTTAGCAGAAGCAGTTAATAACAGGGCAATCATCCCCAGTTGAAACATTTGCTGCATGCTGGTGATGCAACGCAGTAAGCATTCAGCTTTAAAGCAATTTGAAAATTAATGTGACATACAAAAGACCATTTCCGTTAAACACGCTTATTATAACTGGCAAATATTTTAACATTCCACCTGCTTCCAGATTTTTTAAAAGTAATTAACAACGGTTTCAAGAATATACTGTATTTTATTAAAGATATTCTATCGCTTAGAGTTGTTTTCCGTAAATTCCTTTGCTTTCATAATGATTTTTGAAAACTCAGCGTCATGCACGCGAGAACTTTGAGATTACCTTGACTCTCCTACTGTTTCAGCTAAATCTTCACTTCCATGTAAATAATTAAGACATTACTTATCATTGAGGCAGCCTTCGTCTAAGTGCATTTAGAGCTTTGGCAGCCACTGCCGATGTTGTTGTTTCGTTCAGGACAAAATCAAAGCAACGTGTGCGACTGAGGCAAAGGTTTTTGTCTTTAGCAATGCGATTTTCCGATGCGGAACGTCGGTGTAAAGTCACGGTTTCAGACTCAGTGAAGCGAACGAGAACCTACTGAAAAGTGCAACTAGACATGTCAAGTGCAAGCTTGCCATTGTGTGCGGCTGCGAACAGTAAATCCGAAAGGCAACATCAGTTACACAGTGATTAATCAATTGGTTTATGAAAATTATTGCCGACCGTATACATATGAATGAGTGAATTAGGATTTCCTGTAAGAAACTGAATCTAAACGTACCATACTTTTTTCAATACACAAATAAACTTTGAGTTCATTTCGGAACAGATGGCCTAAGATCGTTTTTGCTGCATCCTTGCGTTAGAATTTCTTTTAAAACGTAAACCTTTGACAACATTAACTTTAAAAGCAACCACTTGAAAATTTCAAACCCAGTTTGGTCTTGTTGCATGCTACTGAGGTTGATAGATCGTAAGTGTGTTGCCAATAATTTCGTGAAAGTGATCTTATGGTATAGTAAGTACATGTTTACTGTGGATTTTACTTGGTTTATCGCTCTCGGATTGGCTCTGATTTAGCAAAACAATGTCTGTCCAACAATACCTGGATTGATTCGCATTTTACTCTTCTAGCTAGCAACAACAGTTTTTTTTATAATAAACATGGAGCTTTTGGTTTTCATTGGATTGGTTGGTGGGTTAAAATACAAAGCTGAAAAGCTGGGTCAAGCTGAAAAATCATAAGCAATCCTGCAATTATACTTTTTCAAGCACTTGAATAATTCTACAATCGGTTGTTTCACTCTGATGTGCTACAATATCAGTCAACTTGAAAAAGTACTTGTCAATTTTTCAAAATACAAAATGATGCATGGCTAAGTCGATCAGGAAAAGTCAATCCNTATTGCTTAGCATTCTACTGCAGCAAAAACACTGTGTTTCATGTCTATTGCATGCCAATGGGTGCCTGNCGATGTGCTGAATGTGCACACAGTCTAATATTAAACGCCTTTGCATTGCCTACAACAATGCCTGTCGTNTTTTGCATTACACCCCATAGAACGTAAGTGTTTGCCCAATCAAGATACCTATTTGGTCAAGATATTTCATGCCTTGATAGAAACAATTGGTATACTCATGTCAGGGTTCCCACGCGGTATTGAAAGCATTGAAAAAGTATGGAATTGTGAAATCGGTTTTCAAGACATTGAAAAAGTATATGTGCGTAAAGTATTAAAAAAATGGAAACCATCTCTTCAACGATCTGTGTATTCATTTTCTGTTCTTCATCGCTAAGGATAGTTCTGCAGATGCTTTCTGCATTGTGTTCCATGAATAAAAGTTTCGAAAAATGAAGCAAAATGATGGTATTAAATTCTTAGTTTAGTATTGAAAAGGTATTGAAAAAGTATGGAAAATTGTTTTTGAAAATGTGTGGGAATCCTATTATGTGAAACGATGCTCATCTTCATCTAACTTTTTCATTTGCTCACTTCAATTGTCTGATGCTTTTTACAAATCTTCATTTTCTCCCCTCCCATTATGTAACACCTCTGTATGAGAATGACCGAATGCAGTAGCTACATGCAGGGTTGCCAGATGAAAATTTTAATAAAAATCCAAACAACGCAAAAAAGAGGCCAAAAAAAGGCCAAACATGCTGTTTAAAGGCCAAAAAAAGGCAAACTTTATTTGAGGTATTGCCATTCCTTTGTCGCAAAAAAACATCTACATTACAAGAATATCAAATTTTTTCGTCAAAATTAAGATTAAATTTTGCTTGGCATTGCACTGGAGCACTGATTTTTCCTGAATTTTCATGGTTTGTGAAATTGCACACTTTGGGTAAAATGGTGCCACAGTTTGCATACTTATCCATCGGCAGCTTTCTGGACGAAAGTCTCTCCTATTCACTCTGTACTTACGATCAGAATTATAAGACCACTTCCACTTCGACGTAATTATCGCATTTCCATCGCGAAGACGCATACCTGTTTGCAAGCGCTCAGACTGCTTGGGGCTTACAACACAATTGGCACTACACAGTGCAGTGAGTGCACACATTTCCAGTGATTATGCAAAGTCTTAATTTTGAATTTAGCATTCATCAAATATTACTAATATCAGAATGCGGCGTCTGATATAGCATTTATCACAAAAATTTTGCAAATGTGTTGCCAAAAAAATGGAATAGCAATATTTTCCTTCCTAAGAAGCTATTCCAGCGTAAAAAAGCTAAAAAAGAGCCAAAAGGCCAAACACATTTCTTAAGGCCAGCCGACTTAAGATTAGGCCAAAAAAAGGCCAAAAAGCCAACTAAAATTTTTTAGACCAACCTACTTGAAACGAGGCCAAATTTCTGAAATTTGGCCTAAAAAAGGCCAACCTGGCAACCCTGGCTACATGTGCAGTAATTACTTGTTTCAGTGTTTATTCCTCTTCAGTATCGACCATGTGCACCAACAAACTCCTATACGCTGGGTAGCGTTGTGTCTAAGTACTTCTGTACCCATGTTTTCTTTTCATTCAAGTGATATTGACATACGAATATGTATTTGAGAAAAAAACGCAAATAAGCAAAAATTAAATAAGCGCCCCTACAATAACACCTACCACATTTTGCATTACGCCTTTAATCCCAAGGAATGTAAGTGTTGGTTTGCATACATCAACGTACTTCTTTCGTCAGAAGATTTGATGCCTTGATAAGAAACAAGTAAATATAGTCTCCATACAAAGGTGACGCAGTCGAATCTATCAGAAAATTTAATAGGAAATCGATCCCACTTAACTATACGCATCCTCAGTCCTGAAATATGCAAAAGCTTGCGGGCGAAATGCTGAAGGACTAAAGCAACCAAACTCTAGACTGAAAAGAATAAATCAAAGCACAAGCTGCGGCAAGTAAAAGCTATGAAAAAGGCAATTATCAAACAGTTGCTTTCACTGGAACTGAAAAACTGTCTGACGCCGACTGCACAGCAACAAAACCATACCTGCGTTAGCAAAATGCCCAAGCAGAAAGGCGCTTAAAAGGTTTATAGACGTGTTCTGGGGATAGCCTTTAAATGCTAAATGTTGGGAAGTGCAAACACAAGGGTGCTACAAAAACCGGTAAATAAAATGCTGCATGGGTGGCAAGATAGGAGGTCGAACAAATAAGCAAAGCAAGACGGAAAAAATCAATGAACGATGCAAAGGTGTACAAGATTCATTTCAAACGAGGGAAGATCATGCTTTGAATATTAATTTGTGCATTTAGTTTGTTAAGGCATTTATCTGCACAAGTTCCCAGAGTCAAAACTAGGTTGTTCTACAACAGTAACGGTGCAAGAGTCAATTATATATGGTTTATTTGGGATTCCGTTGAAAACTGCAAAGTCCCGCAAAAACGCCATTTAGTCGCCACCATGCCTTATATCTGGTTTGTTGCAAGTATCTCGGTGCGCTGACCACCTCTTTGAAAACTTGTTCACTGTTTGGCCAACATACTGTCAATGGCATATCACACAAATCGCCACATAATTACCATAGTTGGCACATGTCAGGTTTTGATTCAGCGGGAAAGTTTTATTTTTTCAGGACATGTGGAACAGCTGGGATTGGGACCATGGATCTTTTGTGTTTTCCATTGCGACCACAATATACGCAGTCAGTAGCGGACACAGGCTAATTTGGTGGGGGGGATGCGACGTCAATTTGCAATGAACCCAATGCTTCACAGAACCATATTGCGTAAATCAATCACTTTCGCATACGTACAGCACGTTACGTTACGAGGAAACAAGTCTAAGTTTGGTTTAGAAGCTTGAGTGATAAAACTGGTCAAACTTTAACACTCCACCGCTACGGAACCAACGAGCAATGTGGCACATAACAACGATCTGACGTAGTCACTGGCATCGGCGCAGGTACATCGAGGACTCAAGATAAAAAGTTCACGTGACGACATAATACTTATTCTTATTGTACGTTGCGTTTGTTACAACACAATTGCCGGTGGCATTAGCCAGCATAGTGCAGTAGCGCTGTTTAAACTTGTATGCTGCAGCAAGTGAGCTTAGTCACTTGGATGCGGTTTAGATCAGTGCTTTTCAAATGGGGAGCCCTACAGTTTTTAATTGTCGTTTGAAATAGTCTGCCACACCCATAGTAATTTGTGTATAACATTTGTTATTGCAGGTAATTTTTATGAAATAATAACAGGAAGTCGGTTGATTGTGTTTATTTTGCAGCCGAAATTATGAGAACGGAAAGAAAGAAAGAAACAATTCCTAATGAGTGAAAGCACGAAAAAACGAAAGCTAGAAAGCACGATCATTGATGTGCGTCCGCAGAAATTTTTCCACGGGGGGGTAACGTCGGCATTTTGTTTATCATTCTCAAATTGCTGAGATTCAGTGTTTCCTCTAAAATAAATTTACACTAAGCAAATATTTGTTTTAGTGAGCATGATATTTTAGGGTTGAGTAAGTGGAGTTTTCAATGAATTACAAACTTTGTGAATTATATAATAAATATACAA
>JGI24021J15306_10000774_pt1 | contig 27577 bp, 19 predicted proteins | sample Ectturendosymbi1_FD_15306 | JGI IMG/M metagenome (IMG submission 15306) | reverse complement strand
CATACAAACTAAATGCAATTTAATTTTGCTGCTCTAATTATTACAGAATCAAGAATTTATCTGTTCAAGCGGACAGCGATACTCAAAAACTCCATGGAAGATTGAGGAATATCTGTGCGTAAAAATAAACCTGGGCGGATTGTGTAGAGAATTTCAGTAAACATTTTGTGGACATATCGCATTAAATGCAATCTTTATTCTGTTGAATGGCCTCCAAATCGTTACAGAGTTAAGAGATTACTTTTGGTGTATGTGATTATCACTATCTGTGTTTGCCCTTAATGAAAACGAAATAGAGGAGACAATTGAGAAAAACTCTATATTTTAAAAATTTCTTTCTAAATGAACTCGAAGAAATGTTTTTGTCATGGTGAAAAGAAGCATATTGCTCACTCATGGCGATTATGGTCGTCCACTGGATCGGAAAGTTCAGTGGATATGTTCAGCTCTTGAGGAAGAAATTTTATATGTTCCAGGTACTCCGCATTCTGCTTCTGCAGTTCCAAGTACTTTTCTTCCGAAGTTTTGCGTTTCTCTGACTGGAAAGCCATAGTAACTAAGCCAGTTCTAAAGAGAATTGTTTGGTCGTCATCTTTTTTCAATTGAGCCGTAATGACTCTGCCATGGGTCTTTCTTGATGTTCTTTCAATTGTCTACAAATATACGATAAACATACGAAGCAACAGTTTAATCAGTTTTTCTTTAAGGAAAATATTAGGTACCCGATATGGACCTAAAGGAACCCGATTTTCTTTGATTCTAGGAACCCGATGATAATTTTCTCTGATTCTAGGGACCAGATTTTCAATTCTAGGGACCCAAATCGGGTCCCTAAAACACCTTAAAAATGCCTGGTTTAATGCAAAGTCAAGTAAATGGGTGTGCAATAGTCGTTAAAAGTATGTGCTTGTTTGCATCACATTATGTTATAATAAACTTCAAATATAGGCTATAACATACCGTCCTCGAATTCGTGCCTGAACGGAGTTTCTGCCTCGACTGTTTAACTTCCATTACGCTTTGGATGTCAACTTTATCAGTAGAATTTTCTGTCAGAGTATAATCATTGCATCAGTTGTTTACTATCATACTGCGTGCAAGCTGCTTGCATCAATACACTGAAACAAAAACAACATTCTCGAAAACGAAGCGAAAGAATTTTATTTAATATCCTCATGCCTCATCTATCTTTCCGGATGCTGTTCAAGCTTTTGCGACGTCAACACTGAAATGAATGAGTTTTTCGTGGGCTCACGTCTAGATTACATGAGCTTTCACAATTATTGTTGTGCTGAGAATTTCAGTACACTCCATGAAACCAAATCACACGCGATGTTTGTTGTTCGTTACGTATCGAGTTTTGCGTATAAACACAAACGTTTCAAGTAACTAGTCTCCAAAGGCCACGCCGTTNATTCATCAACAAACTTTTTCATAGGAAATCAANTTCACGTAACTCTACTCAGGGACGCCGGAGAACGGGNGCATTGTCCCCTGGCCTTTCAAAAGAGGGGCAACCGTGGCGGAGGTGCCTTTTCATAACAGTGTCATAGTTACTTTCATGGTTTATGAAAACCACTTGAAACAAATTTATTGCAGCTATTCACTCACCTAGAAAATTCGGAATGGTTTTCTATAATTTGTTATTATTTTTGAGGTCAACATTGTTGAACTGAAACAAACATAATAGTAGCGACTTTTTTGTTTTTTTATAAATTTCCATTGACCTCGACACTTTCACTGCTCCCTCAGCCCTACCGCCACTCCGGTGACCCTGACTATTAATCCCTCATCCTACAATCTCACTCAAATAGAATCCATTGAAACTCAGGAATCTTATTGTACGAAGCAAACTCTAGCACTTCACCAGAAACCAGGGTTGCGGAGTCGCAGGTAAAATGTCCGACTTCTACATTTTGATGTTATCTCACAAGATATTTTAACGGTAATTCACAAGATGAAAGGCTAGAAAATGTTTTCCAAAAAAGCGAGGAGTGGTTTCGCTATAGAACTTGTGTAAAACATTGGGTTGTGGAACAGGGAGAAGACATTTTTGTTGCGTCAATTTACATGAAAACAATCATCACTAAGGAACAGTGGAGTTCACACTTATCAACCGTGATTGATGTTGTAGCCTTGTGTTGGTTTGAATCAGCTTGCTCGTGAAGTGCTTGCTTCGTACAATAAGATTCCTATCTTTCATAGTGTATCGTAGTGTGAGTTTAAACAAGACTGAGTAATGAGAAACAAGAATCTCAATGGTTTTCTAGCACCGATTTTAATTTGCATTCTGCTGCTTGCTCTATATTAGGCCTTTCTTTTTCAGAATACCTCCCTTTTCCACAAATTGTTGATGGCAAAAAGTTTTCAAGCAATGTTTTTGTTGTGCTTATTGATTCAAAGGCAGTTTCGGAAATTTCCTCATGGTGGGGGGTGGAACAGTTGGGGGACATATGTTCGCAAAACTGAACCTCATCAGAACTGACGCGTGGTTGCAGAAGTTGAAACTTGCCTTTCGTTTGAAGGCTCAGGCGTGGCACTTACAAACAGAACTCAAGTTGTAAAACATTGTGTATTGATGGAAATATTGACGTTCCAGCAGTAAAATGAAGATAACGCACCGCAAATGCGTGACGCAAAAATCGCTGTGAAGATATATAAATATAAACTAAGAAAACACACTGATTCCTTGGCACTTCGCTGAAGTTGAAACGAGCATACATTTTAATAATGAATTCGACAGGCCTTTCCAGAAATAATATAAAAACGTATTTACAACTGTAGAAAAATGACAACCGACCTATTTCTGAAATAGCGAAACCGGATGGTCTGGCAATAAATTTACGTGATGTAACTTACTTCATTGCAAAAACAAACAATGGGACGGAGAGTCGTTTGCAGAAATGAACCTAAAACAATGCAACATGCAAATGTCACAGTTTTTTTTATAAAAGGAGCAGCAGGAACTACTTAGAATAACGTTAAGATTGCGTTTCAAGCAAAAACAACAGAATCCAGCCATCAGCATCACCGATGTGGAAAAAGGAATAAGTCCACTTGCCCCATGACTATGCGGCAAAGTAAGTGCATCAGTCATCAGCTGATGGAATGTCGAATGATACACCGAACTGTCGCGATATCGCACGCAGTTGTTCTTCATACGTCACGTTCCGCTTCACTGCCTCCGCGTAATTGTATTTGAGATCCTCGATTTCGTCAAAGAAGTCGTCGTTAAACTGCGACAGTTCTCCTTGCAGTCGGTCAACCTCTGTTTGGAGGTTATTCTTCTCTCTTTCGAGCTTCTTGACTTCGGTCGCCAGACGCAAGCTTTCCGAACGTCCCGACAAGTCTACACCCTGTCAAGTATTGTGCAGTGATGGTGTTGGTTGGGGGTAAAGGAACGGAATATTACTGTTCATTTTTGCTACCATGTGCGGAGATTAGAGTGAAACAAAGTAGTCAATCAATATCCGCAGTAATTTACAAGAATTAGTATTTCGCAAGAAATTGCAGCAAATTGCCCTTTTCCGCACTATTTACATTTCTGCAGCATCAACCACTCAAACTTGGTTCTCTGCTAAATTCTTGCTGTTTCATAAAACATTTTTCTGGAAAGGGGCTGAGCTATGGAGAATACTAAAGTGACCCGCAGGTTGACTTTTGTCAAGCAAACCTGTTGCGAAGTTGATGGTGCGTCGTCAGGTGAGCCTTGACCAGCACCTCTCTTCTTCATGAGCTCGATCTCGTGAAGCAACTCCTCCTTCTCGCTTTCCAGCCGAGCTACAGTCAACCTGTATCGGAGAATCAAGCACAGTGACGACAAGAAAAGTTGGGTGAAGTTAACGGAGACAACCTAATATTTAGTAGACGAAAATTGTATTGTTATACAAATGTGGAAGATCAATAGGACTAAGTCAAGCCACACGCCAAAGCAATGCAACTAAAAGTTTAGCTGTTCATGGAATCGTTGATTGTGACCAGCAAACAGACGACTTACCTACTCAACTGCAGTTCTCTCACAACAACGGGATCAGATTCTCCTGCTCCGGGAGGAAACCTCTCTAGTATTTCAATCTGTTGAACAAGATACAGAAAAACCTCATTTGGCTTCAACGAAGAAGTAACGTAGGACGAGAAAACTCAGGCTGCAAACGCAACACGAACTTTAAATATGCAAGTGCAATCACAGTGAAAATATGGAATTGTTTAAACACATTCGTCCAACCACGCTCCAGTTACAGAAGTAACCTCTTCAGAAACTAAATTGTGTAACTCATCTCTTAATTAAGAGTAGGGATTCTCAACCTTTCCACGTATGTGGCTCAATTAATAAACAAACGGAAGGTCCGTGACCCACCACTGTACAACTTCTCAAATGCCACAAGTGTTGCACATTCACAGAGGAGAAACAAAAACAACTTTTAATAGCACCGTGCGCTACAATCAATGCGAAGGTTGAGAATGTTTGTTGTTAGAATGCATACAGACTCGACGCTGCAATACATGGTGATGCACGGAACAAGTCATCTTCCACATTACGCCTGCTTCAAGATTGCGTTTTCATGGCAACAAGAGCCGCAGTGTCTGCCTCAAAATGCCTTCATTCAGTAACTGCATATTGCGCACAACATGGTACCGCTAGGTGAAAAATTTTATGTGGCAATAATTTGTAACACATAATGACAAAAGGGAGCGTATTATAAGGTTTGTAGCACAAGAGCTACCTGCATTTCGAGGACCGCGATAGCCGCTGATAACGCTAGAGAGCCGATGTTTCGCCGCGATCGATCGCGCTAGACAGTCACTTTAGGGCTCTGAAGGAGCGGATTATCGTGTAGTTTCGTCTGAAAAAACGCGTAAATTTACACTTGTTTTTTCACGGGCCTCAGTACGTGCTCTGGCACCCCTTCGTGACGTCATGCTAGACCGAAAATAACCAACTGCAAATGTTCCCAATATTTTTCTTTCAATCGAAAGAACATGAAAATCCGCACCTTTTGATGTTTTGGATAGCTCTCTACCGCGATCTGTCGGCAAGTTATGGCCGAACGATTACAGTGGCTTCCTGCGGTCCTAGGGTTTTAACAGGTTCAACTTGCAAAAAGTATTCAACTTCAATTATACCAGACCGTGACCCGCCAAAAATGCTTCCTCGCCTACAGGTTGAGACACTCGGATTTAGAGACACGGTTGATGATCACACCTCCCAGCAATCATGAAAACTCTTTTGAGCAGTTGGCGCTCCCTCCGCTCCCCTACATACCTGTTCATGTAGTCTTTCGTTATCTTTTCGCAGTTCCGCTTCCAAGGAGCCTTTCTCTTTCACTTCCGAGCGAAGATACTCGAGTTCTGCATTTTTCTTTCCCATTTCCACTTCTAGTGTTTTCAGACGAGATTCCAACATTCTGTTAAAAATGCAAAANTTCATCACGTCTCACGTGAATCTTGAAAATCCAGTGCATTCCAGTATTACACAATGTGNGACAGTCCGACNTTTTGCGATAGACAGTTGCACTTCAAGTCTGCTTAAATAACTTGATCATTAAGTCAAGCAAGGCATTTCCACAGTTTAGGTGCTAGGTATACCAAGAGTACACGAGGGNATGGCAACTGAGCAGTGAATTGGTGCTGNTTACCATCCTCTACTGGTTATTACCAGACCATGCNCAGCAGCATGGAATGTTTGTTTCTGCTGACAATGCACGCATGTGATAGCACAGGATGAAATGAAATATTTTAACAGTGCAATGAATTGGTTTCGGAGATTAGATTTTTTCTTTACAGTAAAAGAATCACTAGACTGAACATTAGAACAAGAAGCAAACAACATGTGGCAAAGCCAGCATGCTAGTGAGCTCACAAGCCTCGCCACACTCGCGAAACGACGACACCAACGTAATATTTTCGGACCAAAAAAGCACAACCTGCTCGTGACCGCTGAGTTGTACCCTCTGCTTCCACTCCCAGCTATTTTCGGAGCTTTGCTCTCCGCAATTGTCAGCTTCTTCTTCATGTCATCCAATTCTTTTACAAGATTATCCCTTTCCGTCTGTCGATGCAAGCGAAACGATTTTGAAAATGGTTGCCACGCAACCAACAAACGACCGGTACACACTGAGCTCGCTGGTCAATGAAAACCTTCAATTTTTCCCAAGCGTTCGTCGTCGACAGCACATGTAGGCGCTGGCTGTTTTTGTTGCTGCGTGATGCATGTTTTGACTATGCGTTGTTCCAAGAGCAGATAAGTCACAGGTTATTAATGAATACAAGTTTTTCTTGTACAAGTTTTCATGCTCGCACCAGACAGAGGGAAAAAACAACGAAAGCAAAGCTCCCGCGTTGAAATGATTTTTTTGTATGGGAAATCAAGCAGTTCAAGCGGGCATGCTGTGAAGAATAGGTTCCACCGAATGAATCTAAATCAGAAGGAACGTATACCGAGCCATCTACTGCACTGTCCTGTCAGTGTAATGCACCACAACCAGTACCGATTCATGTTGTTTCAAAACATGAAACATAACGCAGACGCAAAAAAATATTTGCTGTACCTGCAACGCGCTGTTTGTGTTTTTCAGTTTATCACGAGTTGCTGTTTGTTTTTCCATTTCTTTCCGTATTCTCTCGTTCTCCCTTACGAGCCTCTCCACGGACTGTGTCTTGCTTTCATACCTCATACTCAGTTGGCCACCGACTTGCTGCGTCATCTCGTTGATGCGATTCTGGAAAAGACGGCGAAGAATTGATCGCACGTGCGAGGTTGCATGCCACCCTTTGTAAGAGGATACTGATTGAAACCTTACTATCTTTTCCAGACGTTCGCATCAAAGCGATGCAGATGACTGTGGAAATCAGTGCAAGATTACAGCTCGCTTTGCGTTCAACATACAAGACATTCAAACAAGTGAAACCGCGTTGGCCTGTGCATTTTTGCACCAATATCCCACTAAGGAATAGGAAGGTTTTATTTGTCCCAACAGTCTACCAAACGCCAGGTTTTATTAGTGATCGGCTTTTACTCCAAGTCGCTGAGAAATTGCGCAGTGAAGCGTGAAGTGACCACGGGACGGTAGAAATCGTATAGTCCTCTCCACTGAACTTGAAACACATTACAAAACATTATTTCGATTGCAATGCTAATGACTAAATGACTCTTGGCGATTGAACTAGATCAGAAGGGTGTCTAAGAGAGGCACGAGGAGACATACATCCTCCCAAAACTTTGTTTACCCCAAGTGGGAAGCAACACTGTTACTTTTGGTGCGTTTCAAGGTTAGCTCCTGCTTACGAAGCATTTGCTCGGTTCTCATCCATGTCAACTCACATCCGCATACGTCACTGCCCACAAACCATTGCGCTGCTACACCGATCGCAACTACGCTGGAGATCTAGTTGAATTGTCCATACTAACTCTTGTTCCAATTTATGGGCCGGGTATGTGGCGGCAGATTTTACCTCATTACACACGATTATATTGACAGAAGTTAGTTTTCGATCACTTGTACCAGCTATGTCCAAATGGCTTACTGAGCCAAAAATTATCTCACTATCTTAGCCAGGGCCGCAGACTGAATAACATATTAATGAGGGCCGCACATTGAATGGCTTACTTTGATCTTTGGATGTACTGAAAGCGTTCGAATCCTAACTGTCATGGCAACAGACGCGATAAAGTGGCACTGAGGACAACCTGCATCAAAATCGTGAAATTCAAGATTATCGAAATAAGGTCAGGTTGTCAGTATTGCTACAGCGAAAACCTAAACTGGGCCGCACAAAACTTTCGACTGGGCCGCATGTGGCCCCAGGGCCTCGGGTTGGACATAGCTGACTTATACCAACGGTGAAAGGCCTAACAACAAGGGCTGATCATCAACATTTCCGCCGTACTCGTTAGGGACGTAGCCAATCATTTTCAGAGCAGAATACGCATAAGATTGCGAACGAAGAGAGAAACGACAGTTTTGCAAGTATATCGCTGAAAGGGAGAGTGATGAAGGAAGAACGGCAAATGAGCACAGATGGCCATGATTTGACTTTGCAACTATTCTTGTACCTTGAGAACCTGGTTTTCCGACTTGAGTTGTTCCATGACCTGGTTAGACACAACTCCCGGTGCTTTTTTAAGTTGTTCGTTTTCTCTCTGCACTCGTTCGACAACTTTTTTCATCAAAGCCACCGTCTTTTCAAGTTCTGTAACCGATTTTCCGCTGGCGCCGGTTGCCTGAAATGCAGAGGTCTTAGTTGGCAGCTGTTCCATCTGATAACGCGGAAAACTCTACCAGCAAAGCAGTGATGTACACAATGCACAACATCTTTTGCCTGCAACGTCTTAATAATAATCGAAGCGCATTTGCTGTGTTTCGTTCTGTAAATCGGGTGTTTGTAACGCAACGATAAGTGCCGCCTCGCGCAGCAGTTGAAAAAATTTCCTCAACACGCATCTGGTCCAGCGACTGGACAGGACGAGAACGACGGAGCAGCTAAGACGCGCGATGCAGTTGCCAGAACACAAGTCAGATTGAATTGATCACGTGATCAGATTGATCACGAAAGCACGTGACACGCTACGTCAACAATCAACTCGAGCTTCAGCGGTGAAACTGCGAAGCAAAAACCTACTTTGTGTTGCGACTGCGACCTTGTCTTCTCTAACCTTTGCTCAAGGTCGCGTTTCTCGGATTGCAACAAATCGATGTATTGCTGCTGGTGTTCAACACGTTCCTGGTCAAGAGAAAGTACGGAAATGAGATTGCAAGAAATGCAAAAGTATGTTAACACAGCACGTTCAAACATAACACATGAATTCTGAACAAACTGCATCCACCTTCAATCGTGGCACGTCTTTCTTAACGATTTCCAGTTCGAACTGCATCTCCGTGTTATCCGACGCCAGTTTCAAGACTCGAGCTTGGAGTCTGTTTTCACGTTCACGGAACTGTTCTTCGAGAGTTTGATCTGTTTCTTGACGTAGACCTACATCCGCAGATTGCAACATCACGAAGATTGGTACAGACAGCTCTTACATTCGAGCCGCGTTTTATTTGTGCAACTCTAATCTGCTTCCGTGGCATTTTGCTACCTCAATACTTTTTTCTGCGCTTAGCAAGTTTAAAGGGTAGTGGTGATGTTAAGAAAAGCTTTTCAATCACAACGAATAATTATTATCATCACTTAAGCAACCACTGATTTAAACACGCGAACGAAGAATAAACGAAGTCGAGTCCAGACGTCATTGATGCCGCGCATGACGAAACGAGTTTCAGTCAGTGGACACGAACCGGCGGTCAAGATTTCCTTTTGCAACACTTCCAGCTTTTCCTCAAGATGTTTATTCTTCACTTCCATTTCAGATGCGATGCGATCGCGTGGCAAAGCGTTTAACCTCCGCAATTCGTTGTTTTCTTCGCCAAGTTGATGAAGTCGGCTGCGATGGAAAGAACAACGTTTTTTTCGTTTATTTATGTCTTGAAAAAAAAACGTCATGGATTTTGTTCGTAGGATTTTCAGCAACTGAAAGCAAACATTACAAGCAACGTAGTGCTACAAACGACGCTAAAGTTTGCGTTGAGTACAGTGATCTTGGAATGTGCTGCCATTAAAGTAATTTTGCCAAGCTTAGCAAAAAACAGTCGACGCCAAGCTTAGCAGAAAACAGTCGAAAACAGTCGCGATACTCACTGGCTGAGATTTTCTATATCCCGAATGTAATTCGTTATGGCTTGCGCGCTGTTCGAAGCGCCGTTCGGTTCAAGATCCTGGCCACCTGGAGCTGGTCGTCTCAACTTCTCGCGTTCCAATCTGGCAACAGTTTCTCGAAGAGAATTGATCTGTGAGAAAACAAGTTAGATACCAATTCACTTTCATGCGTCATAATCAAATAATGCTGCGCATGGCTATTTTTACATGAAAACTAGCGAAGTATCATGAGACAAACGCGGTAAGTTCGGGGACTTTCGTCTTCACAGCTGGCCCCGTGGTTTTAATAGTGTCATGCATGCTTTCATGCCAAACAACAGTGTTGCTCGGTCAGCCATTGCCAGTGATGGTTGTTACCACCAGGGACATCACAGCGCTGGGTGTTGACTTTCTCGCTCTTTGAAATGGAGGCGATGAGGTGTAAGTGTCCTTTTTTTACAAACAGCAACATAAGTGCTTTCATACTATATCGACCTCGCCGAACTTACTGCGGCCCTGCAAGTATCCAAACAAATTAAAATATTTATCTCTTATTCTCCGGTTCTAAATCGCAGTTGAACACGTAAAAAGTACCGCCGTTACGCACAGTATATGCATTGGTCATTTCGACAGACAACAGTTTTTAGTTTTGACTATGGAGCACGACAACGAAGTAACCCCTAGTAAATTAATAAATGTTCACAGCGCAGCTGATTTTTTCAGTTCAACTGATGTTCTAGCTAGATCAGGGGGAGCCTATTTACTATTACGGGCGGCTGCAACAACTTTCTAATTCCATCCTATGATAAACAACGCAAGTACACACAATTTTTTATTTAACTTGTGGATAATAAGGAGAGGTCACTAAAGGTGCGACAAACAGACATTTTTCTTTAATATCTTAAAAAAATCAGATATCAGGAGAGGTGAATGAGCGCAAGGTCTTCGAGTCATTCTCCCCCGCGAATACAAGTTGAACAGCTCGTAGAAGACGATTCACAACGTACAGAATTTTAGACATCTATCTGCAGAGACGGTGGAGACATAAACAAGAACACAATTACTCAAATGAACAGGTCTCATATGAATGTGGTCTCAAATGAACAGGTCTCATCTGAATGTGGTCTCAAATGTCGTGGTCTCAAATGAAGTGGTCTCAAATGAATTGTCTCAAATGAATTGGTCTCAATTGTCTGCACACCCATAATTATAGATATCCTTGATCTGTAGTATCCGTGCTGAATAAAATAGATCTCTGAGTGGAATACGCTCTCTACGATTAACTTTGAGTAAACTACGGATAGCTCTTTAATTTACTAAATCAGCAATACTTAACCAAGTGGCTGTAGCCCAATTTAAAATACCGTAATTTACATGGGAGTAAACCAGAGAAAATAAACCATTCTAACAAACGCACATCCGAAGAAGGTTGGAGTTTAAATAAAACGCTGGCTCCACTAGCGATCTTTAACCAAAGTTTTCCAAGTAGGAGGTCCGCGTAAGTTTGGAGTCAATAAGGATCCCTAAGTATTTAACAGGATCTACTTGGGAGATGTTTTGTTGAGAACAGACTATATTCATACTGTGTCTTTGGCATTTATCACAAAAGAGAATAAAATTGGTCACTTTGAAGTTGATCGTTAATTTGTTTGCTTGCATCCAAGCTACGATACTGGTTAACTCACTGTTGACAGATTTCTCAAGTCCAAGTACGTTCCCATTTGATTAAGTTTAAGGTAATGTAATCAGCAAATACTGCGAGAGAGACTTTTCTTGACTTACTGTCTAAGTATCTGCTTATCACGGAATTTCGTTTTGACGCGATGCTGTGTTCTAATCTGGGAAACCAAACCAAAATTCTGATGCGCACCACATTAAATGTTCAATAGTGCCGCAGGTTTCCCACCCCTGCTTTACGTTTTCGACATCCTCCCTCTGCCCTTCCACTCCCCGGCGTTCCTGGGCATAAATTTTGAGTCAGAATTCAAACTTGTGGAGTGAGACTTTCAGTAACAAGCTACCATCCTTCACAATCCCTGGTAACATTGCACGAAGTCATGAACTGTCTACAATATCGTTTTGAGAATTTAAGAAGCTAAATTCAACTACGTTGATATTGTGCTATTAAACTTGTAAGCCGATGTGGAACACTTATCAATTTCTTCCAGGGAATCTTGGAATTTTCTACGTATTGATAGCGAAGCTTTTCTAGTAGAGCAATCATGGATTCTTTCCATTTTTGAAGCATAAGCAAAAAAATCCTTAAATGTTTCGGCTTATACTTCATTAATAAAAAAAACCTGCTAATGAAAAGACGTGATGTTGAGCAAGTGGCAAACAAATGAAGAGAATCATTTGGAATATAAGCCTATTCTACTGGAATTTGCGAAACTGACAAAAAACAATATTGTGACATAAAATTCTTAGAAAACCTGACTAAATTCACAAATGTCAGCATGCGCATTAACCCAAAGAAAGCAAATTATGAAAAAACCACGCGACTGTATTCTTCAACCAAATATACGCTTATGTTTTCCAAAGATTTTTGGCGTGTCCGTGGCAAGCTTCTTCGTGGCTAAGCGTGGAACTCAGTGCGTGTCTTAACAGCAATTACCAAAAACGACGATTACGGGGTTCATTGAAAGAGAGCCACGCAAACTATTGCTTTCGTCTTATTCGATAGAAATACTAAATGCAATCATGCCCACTGCTAACTTCACTTTGGAAAACGAGTAATCAGTCCTGTTTAAACTGTTATTTCCAGATTTTCATACTTGCTTGTCAAGGACTTGCACATGTTTTTCTTTGTCTTGCAGTTTTCCTTTCAGGGCTTCCACCTTTCCTTGCCACTGCTTCTTAGCATCCCATTTCGCTACTTCTACGGCGCTCTGCAGTGGACAAAAAGCACCAGCATGTGTTTATACTTTAGCTCAGGTACAGTAATGTGACGAACAAAACACGGTAACGATCGGTAATATTCGCGTTTATCGACGCTATCTGAAGGATCAATTCAAATAATATATCCAGCCACTTCCTGTCTTCGCACCTATGTTCAACAACATAACACGATGGCAGACATTATTCAATGAAATCCATTCGATGTTTCGCACAAGAACGCTGCTTAGACTTTTGCTTCGTCAATCACAAAGCTACGAATGCTGCGTCCAAAAGCCAGACAAGCCTGGACTAAAAGTGATCAGGCTGCTGGAAACACACGAATTACAATAGTAACAAAACACCACGACGTCACACCTTGGACAAAGAGTGTGTAAATATTGTTTGACAACAAAGGAAAGAGCCAGGCGTGACGGTTCTACCGCGAAGACAGTTGTCAATGCCTATAATTTATTACAAGATCTAAGCTTTGAAACCGCACACGCCATAGTGTTTTAAGGTCAGGCAAAAAAACACCTTATTCGGTTCGTCTATCCTCTGCTTCAGCTTCTCCTTCAGACTCTCAATTTCTTCTTTCAAGGCCCAGTTTTCAGCTCGAAGCTTGCTTGTCTTCTCCAGTTCGGCGACTGAGCTGCTTTTATAAACTGGACGCGGGACTTTGGACCTCGCTGATGAACCCCTGCAAAGCGATGTGATCCGAATCAAGAAATACCAGTTTCAACACAAACTTAGCAGGTTTGTATCGAAACCGCAGCAGAAGTTCGAGCACGTGAATATCTAGCGTTGAAACGCAGGAACTACCTTGCCACGCAACACGTACCTCGAAGAAGTCACGGAAAAAGCGACGAATTTTAAGCCGAAACGAGAATAATGCTCTGCAGCGCACCGCGACGATCGCCATCATAACAGGGAAGACTTCGTTAACAAATCGCTGCCGTAAGCAACGGTTGGGAATTACCCGGTAGCCTGCTCGTCTGTGGCATCCACCGCCACCACCTCGTCTTCCACCACTTCCTTTCTTTCCTTCTCTTCTTTGCTGTGGTCGGTTTGTTCATCGCTCCAGTGTTGAGCGTCGTCCTTCAGCAACTTGGTGGGTTTGTCTTCGCCGAACTTCAAGGCTGACTCGGGGCCGCGGTTCCTGCTCAGCCTCTTGACTTTGTCGCGGAGTTGCGCAATATTGTTGTTGAGCGAACGATTGTCCGACTTCAGCCTGGATCGGTTCCAACATTTTCAATCGGTAAAAATTTCAAACAACGCTTCGTGAAACATCGTTTTACTAATGGCGCACCAAGCGAAACCCGAAACCATACACTTGACTCATCTCTTAACCCCAAATAATTGGAAAACAGCCACAGAGATGCAGCTGCCTTTGGCTGTAACGCTGCAACTGTTCCCACGCGTTTGCATTAAATTTCAATATTTCATGCCATATCAAAACCAACACACAGTATGAGGTCCTATTCATGAATCTCTATCACTGAAAATGATTTAATGATTTTGGATTTTACCGCGTAATTGTTTGTTCCTTTTTCTCAGTTTCTTCCAGAATCTTTCTGAGCTGAGCTTTGAGCGTATCTTCGTTCCGCTTGGCTTGTTTTACTCCCCTCTGCAGTTCAGCAACCTCGTCTTTCAGTTCCTCGATCTGAACCTTGTGTGGAAAACAAGTAAAAACCGACAGGTTTTACATAGATCTGTTTACCAAAAACAAGAAGTCACGAAGAGATAATAAAATACATCACTTTTTTCTTCGTCACACTCGTACGATTAAAAAAAAGCAAAACCAACCACCTTGCAAAATATTCCATGAGCTTTCACAGCAGGTATTCAATCGCTTACCTTGTAATGCGCCGTTCTTTTTTCGACCAGTTGTTTCACCGACGCTGTGTCTTTATCATCCGCAGCGGCGGCGCGTATGTTTTCTTGCGCTTGGCTGACTAAGTCCGAGCGCAGTTCGGTCAAAGCTTGGCTCAATTTCTGCGTTACAAAAGCGATAACAGAAACGATCAAGCAACAGCCAAGATGCGTCTTCCGGAACCCCAAACCAATGCTCTTACTTGTTGCTGCTGTTCTTTCTCTTCGAGTTGAACCTTGAGCCTGGCGACCAGGTTCTTCATGGTGGTGGCCGGTGCTCTCGCGTTCGCTTCTTTCTGCCTCTCAAGCTCCGCGCTGACCACATTCAATTCCTGTGGTGGTTACAAGGAAAACGTAGTTTTATCAAATAAACTGCTTTCAAAAACCTTATTGGCAAAACGCAACCGGAAAAAATCAGTTTTTGACAAAAACGCGCTCGTGTTTACAAGACGGTGATAAAATGTTTTTGGGAAAAATTGCAAGTCATTAGGTTAATCTGTGCACCTCCATATCGGGAATAATACCGGATTTAAAACGTGGACTACTCTCCAGTTCAGAGGTTCCAAACCTGGGGTACATGTACCCCTAGGGGTACATTTGCCCTCTGATGATGTACCTTTGTTGTTCAGCTGCAACAAATTAGCTTTGAAACATAAAAATAGAGTCTATCTTCATAGTTCCAAAATTCTAAAAGTTCAATTAAAAATTCAGTAGATTTTTGTTATTTTGCTCAGCCTTTTTGTTATAAGAAATTTTAGGGGTACATGCTCATCTGTCGAAATTCTTAAGGGGCACACAGTCAGAGAAAGGTTGGGAGCCCCTGCTCTAGTTGCAATGTTTTCAAGCTGCTCATCTCCGGAGTGATTGTTATCGTCCTTCCCATAGAAGCTTTTTTAACCCTTAGAGCCTGAATAGGCACAACACAGTAAACCCGCGACAACACTCAAAGCACCTTTTCGAGTTCATCCACTCTTTTATGCTTCTTTGCCAATTTCTTCCGAATAGCGTTAAGTCCAGTTTCATACTCTGCTTGCAATCTGGCATTAAAATCAAACGTTAACTAGTTGAACAAGCTTACTAACGGCAGTCGAAAAATTCCTGAAATAAGCATTTGAAACATTTAACGGTGTAGCATTGAATTTTTACTTCTTTTTCTCAATTTCGTGGTTGTTCCTCATTTCAACGATAATGCGTTTTTGCTTTGTGACGTCTGCATTGGCCGCCCGGATTCGATCCATCAAAGCGGACATGGCCGCGTCTTGCTCCTTCACCATGTCCTCGAGTTCAGTCACGTGACGAAGATCCAGTCTCGACGCAGCCGCTTCTGAACGAGAAGACGACGCTCCCTGGAGTCGAAGCGGAGATTAAGGTAAACAGTGGCACGAAACCAGACCTTTGCGGCCACAAGATTAGAGACGACGAAACTAAACCATACACGAAGGCTGAGTGCTGAACCCATAAGAAACTTCAGAACGATCGTTTGTTTGAAGCCATAAGTGAAAAAGACTGCTCACCATCACTTGTTGTTTGAACTTGGAGAACGCTGCGTCAGTCTTGCCATGCATTGCTCTTTGCATCTGAAGTAATTCCTTTTCATGATTAAGCACAAGCGATTCGTTATCTTTTCTCGCATCTTCCAGCAATTGTTTGTATCTACCAAAGAAAAAACACAATTGCTCACAGTTATCGCAAAAGAGCAATATTCAACAGCTTCAACGCGAAGGCCAAAATGGAGTCGCAGCGTCAACCCATTGCTACTTAAATAGAACTTCGTTTGGCATTTCATTCGAATTTCAGTCACTTTCGAAATTCAACCACTCGGAATAGATGCCAAACAAAGTAGACAGCAAGGCACAACCGCAGAAAACCGGAAGACAAACTTTCCATTTATTCAATTACTCAATTTTTTCGTTCAGCTTCAGTTTTGTACAATAAATATTGAAACCCTGTAGCTGTTCTAACACTTTAAAATCAAGAAGAAACGACTTCATAACGCGAAGTAACCTGACCTGAATGGATTATATGCAGCAAAACAAACCGTGTTATTTTTGATGCGAAATCAAAACTTTTTTGAAGTGCTGTCACAAAAGCAATCACGAACAAGAAGACAGCGCCTCAGTTTCTGCCTCATGTCAACCACTTGACAACGTGTTGATGATGAATTGCTGTTATGACCGAGCGGTGACATCGGTCATCGACCAGACCACACACGTGTTGGCACGAGCAAATAATGATATCGAAATTGTTATGAACAAAACAGGAATCGCAGCAGCAATATTGGACCGCATTTCCGCACGATCAGATGTAACGCACGACTTGCGATCACATTCATAGACGACACGATATGGTAATTATTTCGACATGGCATACAACGCATTGCCTTCCGCGGCCAACCCGAGCCAAAAAACGTGTTTTTTTTATACAAACATATGTTCGTGTAAATGCCTTCACCTCGATTGAAAAAACGCACCTGCCAAGACTTTCATCTTTAGCAGCCAATCGCTTTTTGAACGTGTCGATTGTTTCCATAGCGACACGAAGCTGTTGCTTGGACTGCAAGTCCTGAAAAAAAAAGGTTTGCAAGGGAAACGTATACCAGGTACGTAAAATAAGCGCTAACATCATAAGGAAGCATAATCGCTGAAAGACCAAATGTCGTAATTGATGAAATTTACTATCTGTTTTCAATTTGTCAACCAAATACAACAAAAAAATAAAACTTACATTATCCGGACTTGCAACAGTAACAGATGCCGTGGTAGGCATATGCAGACGCAGCTCGTTTATGACGCGATCGCGAGACATGACATCACCTTGCAAGTTGTGTCTCATATCTTTCAACCTGTCATTTTCCATTTCCACGCCCTGATAAAAACATTGTTACGCTTGGTGAGTCGCACATGCATCACTAGCCACAGCATTCAATTCAAAAATGAAAACGTGAACAGCCATTTCATTTAGTTTCCCAGGTTTTAGCCCAGTTTACGGCGATTCGATTTTTCGTCGAACACATTCAACGCGAAAGATACGTTTCGGATAAAATCGGTGGTTTGTCTGTATCAAGTACCTGCTGTTCCCTGCCACGATTTTGCTAAGTAGCGACTTACTAAGAAGTGTTTGTTTAATAGAGCGCTGGGTTTGCTTCCGTAATATTTGAAACGTTAACAACCGCCCTTGAAACGACTGGCTGCAACGTCAAGTGACCTGGAGGCAATAGGTGGACACAAAAACACTAATTTTAGGACAAAATTAAATGTTTCTCGGGGTAAGTCACCACTTAGTCGAATAAATGTTTTTACAGTATAGTACCGGCTAACACAAACAATTATACTCGTATACTGGCAGCATGTTGTGTAGATCTCAAAAAGCAGTAATTTTATACTCGAGGAAAGGTTACGCAGAAGAAAGATGCTGAAAGCCTACCTTGACTTGAGCCTGCAAGTCTTTTATCGTTTTCATTTGCTCTTTGATCGTTTGCAGAGCTCGAGTTAGTTGCTGCTCGAGAGGGAGTGACGGGTCGGGAAGGGTGTGCGCGATGTCTTCCAATCTAGTAAAAGATAAAACGGGTAACAGTAAACACGGTGGCCATCGCACACTCTTGAAGTCTCGGTCCGCACGGACTACAACACGCTTTTCGATATGCATCCTTTAACTTTCGGCAAAGAATCAAGAAAACTCGCTTGTTTGGGAATAACTTTCTTGAGTAACATCGGCACGCTGGCCAATTTACTGCAAAATGAAACGCAGTCACTTGATCAAAGCAATGAGTACAGCTCATCTGAAACAGTGTGAATGCACAGCACACTGAGCATGAAATAATGACAGATCATAACAGATGAGGCGCACACAGGTCAGTGCAAATGACATGCACAGAATCAATAACAAAAAAACATTTGAACCACGTCAGTGAATTATATGAATCCCTGTTTGCGTTACTACTGCACTTAGGCAGCAGACAACATTGGTTATAGTTCACTAACCAAAAATATTATCTACTATACCAAACATGTTTTGTGCATTTTACTTTCGTACTAAAGAAGCTCCATATATGATCTTGCGAAAAACATTTATGTTCGCAACAGTAAGGCAAGTTATTTCCTTAATTACTTTTTGGCTTTCCTGACCACTTCGTGTTTTCGTGATTGGAACTGTTCAAGCAATCGCTCTAGTTCTGCTTCGCGAAGCTCCCACTCCAGTTGGTGCTCCTCTTGTGACTGAAATTTTAAATAGACTTGAGCAGCCGGTTTTCATCAGAAATTCGAAACGGTAGAAGTCTACGTGCAAATATATAATTTTACGGGAAAAGCTGATTACTTGATGCAGTTGGAAGTGCCTCAACTCTTGGGTGAAGCAGATTGCAGACTGATTTTAGCAGCACCTTTGTAGGTAGCATTATATCACTTTTCTATACAGCTGCTACGTTTTCTTAACATGATGCACATTATTACGCCACCGAAAACCATTGTTCTGTAACATTAACAGTCTATTTACGCATAAACCCCGCATCATACCACATACACTATTGACGTAGGTTTTGCCTCAGCTCAAATTTCCTAGAGGCAGAACAAACACAACTCGAATTGTGTTTGGAGTAAGTGGTGGATGCCAACATTAGTTTTGAGTGGTTCAACACCGTATGGACTGCATTTGCGTTCTTGCGTTCTTTTTCGAGTAGAGATCCAAACAACCGAATTGAGGCAAATGTCCTGGTTTACTTTTTGCGGATCAATTTAGCGAGCTGTGGTCAAGGATGATGAGGGGATTTTTTTAGTACGGGAGCCCAAATAGCAGAATATGTCGTTGCCAAGAGCCGAATGGTGTGTGCAGCTGGCAAAACATAAGTTTTTCACCAGGGTTTGCAGTTTAGCTAAATATTTATTTACATTTAAAAAAATATATATATACAAAACAGCAATGCAAAAATGCTGTGAGGCATGGAAACAATTTTTCTAATCTGCTGTCTGAGAACACCTCGGTCGCTCTCGAGTCTAGCGTAAGAGAAATATTTAAAACCACATTCCATGGAACGCATTGGCAATTTCTAAACACAACTTCTTAGAAATCGTTCGCTTGTTTTGTGAAACAACTTTTTCATTTTTGGGCACATCATTTAATTTTTACTTTGACAAGCTCTGTGACCATTGAAATAGTTGCAACAAAGAGAATACGCAACCAGCGTTTCAGTCTCTATTTGAAGGAGCATTTTTTCAACAAAGTGTCACGCAATAGGATGTGAAACAAAGCACACATTTCGCTTAGAAAGCGGGCGTCTTCAGCTCTGCAAAATGTATGAAAATTACAAATTAACTGAAACCCACTAAATATCAAGCAAACTGCCAGGAGCAATACAATCCCAACCACACTTTAAATGTGGTACAGGAAATCGCCTCCGCACTAACTCAGGGACATAGCACCTTTGCTTTTTCCACTAGGTACTGTAAAAGTTTCTGTTCATAAACAGTTTTACATTTAGGCAGAAGACAAATTGGAAAAGGTAAATATTTTTACAGCAATTTTTTTCAACCGTGGCAGACGGCAGGGTTGCGGAGCCGGAACTCAAATTTCAGGCTCCGGCTCCAACGTCGAAAAGTTTTTGGCTCCAGTTCCGGCTCCATAATGATTTGGTCCATTGAAAACTGAAAACCATTGTATTATTTGTACAACCCGCTTGCTCCAAAAACTAGCGCTGTGGAACCGGAACCCAAATTTCATGCTCCGGCTCCACCATCTAAAAGTTTTTGACTTCAGCCATCCAAAATTGCCTGGGTTCAGGCTACACAGCCTTCACCTTTTTTAAGTTGACATGAAACATTACATTGATTCTTAATCATCAACTTAGTTCGCAAGCTACATTCGAAGCAGCTAATAGGAGCACTGTAGCGTTTGAGAGGATGAAACGCAGCTGCTGCGTTCGTTTTTTTTTTCTTTATCTTTTTTCAAACGTTACTTTCTGTGAATCATATAACAATAAAAAATATGAGTGAAGTGCAGTTGTCTTTCTGCATTCAGCTTCGTTTGAAGTTTGGAACTGTTGTTTAAACTTTGTAAGAAATGGTGATGTTGAAAAACATCAGCTCAATTATATTTTTCTTAGTTTACCCAGAAAAACTTAAAAATTTGAAGGCGACCGACATGTTTTGGTTTCATACTGTTGGCGTTAGAAACAGCTATGCAGAAGAGTGTATAATGAACTCCGTGCTCCACCAATGAGACCATCAAGGCCAAAACGGTGCCTCCTTGACACTGAGTACGTGAGCAGTTTCTACTGGTAAGTAATGTAAAAATACAAAAAAGAAAACGAGAGAACACTGGGTTTTAGCGTAGTTTTTCACTGACTTCGTAAAATGTAAGTAAGCTGCGATAACTTATGCGTAGTCTTATAAATGTTGTTAAATAACAATTAATGGTAGACCTCTTTTCATATTTTTATTTCTGAGACTCGTTTAAATTTGAGTGTAGCGTGGGATGCAGACCAAGTTTGTCGAACAGCACATGATGTGCTGACCCGTTTAACCGGGAAGACGCTGACATTTTCCCCAAGGACGTACGCAAGGGGGGTTGGGGTTAAAGCCCCTCCCTTGAGCTTGATATTTTACAAATACTTTATTACCTGCGCAAAGGAGATGCTTGTTCATTTGTCGACTTAATGCAAATACCACGGAATAAATTTGCATGCAAATTTCAAGGAACATTGTAAATGGGCCAGAAAGTAATAATTATATGTTTTGGTGGGAATCTGGGTTATCGTTTGCATCCAGAAATAATCTCATCACTTATTTTCAGACACTCATTTTCAGACCTTTCGTCCACTACGCGTGTTTAACGTTGTGTTCCGCGATAGTTCACTTTATCCGAAACAATTGTATTTTTCTGTCTGCTATGGCTGATCAGCGCAAGTGCTGACCGCGTTAGCTACATTAGCATGATAAAACTGTTGCACGAGCTCAAAAACAGCAGTTGTTAACATAGAAGCATTCAGATATTTGATAACGTCTCAGCAGGGAAAAAAGAAAACCAAAATTTGCTGGACTTCTACACACAGCAAAAAATCGAAAGTTTTCTTGCATACTTTATGCGCATTCTAAATTCTTGTGTGGTTTAGCAACATTCGATCTTACAAACCGGGGGGTGCGTTAGACAGTCCAGCAGCACACTTCCAATGCTCCATTGCTCGTATTCGACAAGACATTAGCGTAGCTTGATTTTGCAGTGTTGTAAATAGCTTTGACGCAGTGGTGAGTGTGTTTTACTCCCCTGTTTTAACGCGCAGCCTGATATTTTTGCAATTCGGAACTGCTGTATCGTGGCGTTGAGTTCATTTTCCTCCTATATCGTAATTTGGAACGTTGATAGTTTGTAGTCAGTACAATGACACATAAATTAAGGGGAGTGCGTGTAGAAGAATACGCGCACACTGTGTCAACAAATTTCGCCAAAACGTTGGTTTGGAAACATGAATATGACGTCAAATTGTGACGTCACAAACACCACACACCAAATACAAATGACCACCATATACCACTGAATGAAACCCCCCGTGACAATTTTCTGCGTACGCCACTGATTCTCCTCTATATCCTCACCTGTTGCTAAAAAGGAAAAAATAACAAACGACCTACAAGATTTCGATAAGTTGCGCAACCATTCTCGTCAGAACAATGTGTTTGAAATTGCCACTGTTGCGTGACTGTGTAAGAAGGCTTCCTCCCCAGGTGCAATATCTGATGATTTGAAACGCAGCAGGGCGTAATAACCCACGATAAGAGATGAATGAAAAAGAACCGAACAGGCGTTAAACAACTTAAGCAGTTACGAAAAGCGAAAAAGCGATTTTGCTGAAGATACAACCCGGCAAACGTCATAAAACCAACATTTTTATTGTTTATTGATGTTCACCGAGGTAAAACGCTACTACCAAAGCGATAGCTATGGGAATCCGCTTCGAAGTCCATCACCTGGGCACTTCCCCAGTCTATATTGAGATATTGAAGCTGCGTTGAAAACCACGTTGGTTCAAAACGATTTTGTCAACGTGCTTGTTTTTCAGGCCTAAAATGTCTTCTTTCCTACGAATTTCGAAGCTTCTTTTATGTTCATTAACTTAGTGTTTATGACTATCCCAAAGACGCAAGGAGTGTACAATGCACCGCCGTACTTCTGTTTTTTGAGCACCACCTTGCCCATGAAACTTTTCTTTGCATGCGAATAAAGTGTTGTATGAATTGAGAAACATGAACCAGCACGTGCACATACCTAATGCCTCTACCCTATGTTTTTACATTGTTTTAACTTGAAGATCCTCTTCGAAATTTTTGGGAAACAACATAGCACCAACACACCAATGGGTTGAACTCATTGTTTACGCGGTTTTACGCAAACCACACTGTTGCCCTTCGACAGAGAGGGTGAAACAAGTTTTCGCCCAAACTTCGTTGCATAGTAGTTTTTGCTGTGCAGTACCCTTAGGTTCCTATAAAATTGATGAAAAAAGCAACCTACGGCTCCAAATATTGTTTCTCATAAGTTATGGTTTGGATTTGATTTGTTTATTTTTTGCCTGCTGCCACCTTTTTCGAGCAATTTGCTCACTAGTTGAATGACTCAATTTATGGCAGTCAGTTGGAGCAACCGGTGAATGTGAAACCTTAATAATCATACTTGTAAAGCCACAACAGTGATCCACACCAAGCGAATCGATCGCAATTTATTGCGTAAGGAAATTAGTTTCGTGTGTTACACATCTTCAGTCCTGCGCAAATTTGTGTTCGTTGAACAGTGTTGTAGCTGTGTTTAGTGGAGGAGTTGCAATCGTGCTCAAATTTTGTAATCTTCAATTTTCGTAATCTTGAGTTTTGATCTTAGCAACAGTGCGTAATTTTTTCTTTTTGTTTCATATGTCGACTTTTGCGCAGGACATGGAAAAATTTTTGCCAAACCTAATCGGTTTTGAAAGCCACGTAAACATAAACAGCAGACGACATCGCAGACCAAGCACCAACCAAAGCTCACTAGGAGCTGACCCGGGGTTCAAAGCTTCATAACTTTATACACTCTTTTGTAAAATAGGGTCTTAGACCTGTACTTGGGGGACCTACAGTCTAACACCCTTCAAGACCACGTGGCAACGGGTGTGCAACTTTGTGTGAAAACATGTAGAAAACCCGAGAACCGACTAGCATTCTAATTAGTTGAAACAACGAGGCTGAAATTAGTTTCGTGTGTTACCGTGACAATGGCGACATGCGACGCATTTGCTCCAAAACCCGCGATCATGCGCGTGATGCCAAACTCCACGAAATAGTTTACGCAATAGGTGCCTGTTGCATGCGCTACTTAATGACTTAATGTACATGTTAGGCTTTTCGCGCACTCACAGCAAATTTATTCAGCGCGAAAATTACCCTCACCATGGGCAAGTTAATTCAATTACCCTGTGCAACCCTATCCAGAAAGTTGCAGAGAGTTGAAGAACTGACAACAGGTATAGCCTGGATTGAGACATGAAATCCACAGAAAAACCCGCAGAAACTGACATCTGATAACTGCATTGTCATCATTAGAAATGGAAAACTAACGGTCTCGGAAATATACTATATAATCTCATGTTGCAAGTACCGGGTTGTTCGAAGTGACAACATACGTAGTGGTGCGCTAGATGTGTGTTTGCAATGCTACGAGAAGATAGGCTATTTTTGTTCGAAGGAGCTTTACTTGGGCAACGATTTTATTCACGCACAAGCTCGTGGCGAAAATTAAGTGTTTAGCCAATACCATTATCCAATAAAAGCAGACGTTTGTTTGAGGCAAATCATGAACATTCTTCGGCTGACACGAAGCATAACTAGCGAAATTCAGAAAATTCTTAAATCTATGGTTAAGCAATCTGATCTTGACCAACCTTCAGCATTTGGACTACGTCTTCCTCAAGACTCGATATTGTCTTCTCATGTTGTGCGTTCAAACTTTCTAAGTACTTTATCTGCTCGTTCTGTCGGACCACCTGCTCGTACATATTGAAGCAGTAACAGGTTTTAACTAAAAACAAATAACAGCTGTTGAATAAAGACACGACACCAAAGCTTTGTTGTCTTTGACTGGGCAAAAACATTCAGCGCATTTCACCGAAACAAAATTTTGTCCTTCTGATTTGGCTACCAGTTAACAGCTAAATTCCACCCAAATCGTGCTATGAAAATCAAAAGTTTGTGCTGATGGTCGCGCAACTTTCAGTGCGACCATCTTTCTCTGTTCACAATTAATCACACTTTAGGTTGTTCCAGAATTGTTGCGTAAAACTTTAACGAAATAAATGAAAAAATTTCTATGCATTCGCGTTTCATTATGCTGCTTTCATAATCACTCCAATTTTTCAAACAAAACATCGGCAGCACGGACAAGATGTCTACGACACTCCTTTCAACATAAGGGGTCCAACTGCGTCCATACTGTTTATGGAGACATCACTAACTTTCAAAACACAACCAATGATATTAGATTAGAAAAACACCAGATTTTACTCCAAATATTGCCAGCAACATGCAGCAGTAGTACAATCACACCTGTCGCTGCAGTTTTAGGTCTTGCAATCGAAGAACGTCCATTCGTTGACTCCACTCCGTCAGTTTTTCGGCGCCCCGTGCATCCTTTAACAACACACGGTTAAATGAGACAAGCAAATGTAATTTTTACATGCAGACGACAACTCCAGTCACCAGGCACGACAAGGACGTTTGAGGTTTGAAACTTTGAACCTATTAAAGTTTCCTAATCATGTGAATGCATTGGACAACAAAACTTGCGTTTTTCCGTATAATACCCATATTGAGCCCCAGGCTTATTTTTAGCGTTTTGCACGACATGGCCAAGAACGTCCTTGTGGCCATTTTCCTGCTGCATGCTATTCAGATCTTGTTTATAGTATCCTATGATCTGACATCGGTAGGATATAGCTTGCACTTCTTAGGTTTCGTTAGGCACGTATTGCTGTACATAATTTAGTAAGGAGTGGGTTGTTGGTAGACTTCCTCATATGATATGGCTTTCTGTTCGTAACTAAAATGCGCGCTCTCTCTTTTTCACATCACAATGGTCAGGTTCGCGGCATTAGCCAGGGCAGTACAGTGGGCTGCAATCAACCAGCACGACCGTGTTAATCGAAAAATGGGTATTAAATTGAATAAAGTCGCATAAGTTGTTAAATGAAAACTATTGCTTTTTACAGAGCGTCGTGTAAACAAGAACATGACGATTATTCCCAACTGCACAAGCTAGGCCGGTATTTGCAAGTGACACAAAAACTCAGACAGTGATGCACGCGAAATGCGCGTTTTTTCAGCTCGTGTAAAGCGTGCTTCACAATCACGAAAAGATGATTGGTCATTTGTTTATTTGCAAGGGGAAATTACGCGGTGCAGCGTCGACAGTCATGCAAACCTCAATAGCTCTCTTGAGCTCTTCCAGACCACGCTGCTTAATTTCCGTCTCAGCAAGCTTGTCTTCAAGCTTTTCTCGTTCGTGTCTCGTCTTTTTCAGCTCATCCTGAATAAGAGCTTTTCCTTCCTGAAGTCTGAAAAGTTGAAAATGGTTTAAACTAGCGAAGTGGTGTAAAATCTGGCTGTGCGTGCAGCACGGTGCCTTATGCGTTCGTGCAGTAAATTGTAGGCGGCGATCAGCGAAGCACAAATTGCATTGTACTGACACAAATTTGTCAGGTGGTTTACAACCAATTCCAGCTCTGCCATTACAAAGTGGGGTTGGCTTACATTCCCACATAAAGCGAAAATTCTGGTTTCCGATACAAAGTAAATCTTATGCAAATGTTCGTTAGTTTTTCAACAAATGTTACAATATTCCACGTGGTTTCTCGCCTGTATACCAAGCATTTACATTTTATAAAACATATTTTAACCCAACAACAATACGTTCGAAAATTGTCATCCTGATGTATTGAGAGTCGGGCACGTCAATAGTTTTAAACGTTTACTCACCGATCTTGTGTTTTGAACTAATTGCATACAACAAAGTATTTAGGAAAAATGAATTTCTCTTTTTTGAGCTCATTCAGTAAACAAATACTGTTTGCACACGTGGGTGGCTTGCAGTCAAAAATATATATATTATAACTGCAATCGGCAAGTGAAAGTTCGCTACTGGCAAATGCCAAACGTGAGAGCATTGGCAGAAGTACAACCTGATCATTGCTTTAGAAAACTTCTCTTGCTGTGCGATGGGAAGAGCGCCGCTGAACTGCTGCCGAAGACTCTGTATCGTCTTCCTCAGTTGCCGCACTTTGTTGCTCGACTCGGTCCTTGTCAGATACACGGCGTCTTCTTTTTCATCTACAACGATACAGGCCAACGTAATTTCGTATGCACAAATAAACCTCAAGGCGACCGTTGCTCATTCTTGTTTACATTCCAGATTCGGCTATTTTTTGGAAAACGATACTGTTGAACTTGAAACACCTTTGGAAACGGAGCGCAGATGGTATAGGTAATCCAGCAGAAGTTGTGCAATATGTATGGGCGTCGAAAGCTTAGCAACGCTGATTGAGCGGATGTATGACTTGCCGAAAATGATACGAGAATCACTAGGTATTAATTAAAAACTCAGGTCCAGCAGAAGCACGAAGCATGCAGGTGCTGCATAAGAAACAAAACCGCAAAACTCGAGGCGAAAATTATTATCTTTAGGCAGCGGACGTGTTTATTTAGAAAAAAACTGCATCGAAATTAGTCTGCTTTGCACTCACACCGATGTTAGACCCGTGAATGAAAGCAAAGAAGCGACAAGAACGCAAAGGTCTACCTGAAGCAGAAGCAGGAAGTTATAAAATGCCAGAGATCATTAATCTTGGTTGACACTCGCAACGGTGACAAAATGTACTTGATTCACAGTCCTCTGCAGTGCTACAGCACGAACCTATTTGCTTCTCCAGCTTGATGACATGAGACTGCAACTTCCTGACATCTTTCTGCGTCATCTCCAGCTTCCTCTGAGCATCTGCTTCGCTCGCTTGCAAGTTGAGGATCTGATGGTTGAGTTGACCTTTCGACATGACGAAAAAGCAGATGGATCGGCAGAACACGTGCAAATTTCACGTACACCCAGTGTTCCCTCTAAGGTAATTTTACACAGAGAAAATGTTTGTTTTGGT
>JGI24021J15306_10000773_pt1 | contig 27577 bp, 14 predicted proteins | sample Ectturendosymbi1_FD_15306 | JGI IMG/M metagenome (IMG submission 15306) | reverse complement strand
TCAAAATTGAGGGTAAAGCAATGTACCCCATCTTTGATTTCGCAATGTGTTGTTGGTCAGTTCACTCCTAAATGATAAGGCTTGGCAAGCATGCGCATAGCAAACAGAGAAAAACCGCTACCACACAAACTCTGCAGTTTCACGTCAAGTTTACGTGCATGCCCTGCTAGTTCATCATCTACAGAGTGTATTTTTTGAATATATGATTTGGTATGTTCCAAAATCAGAAAAAGTTAGATTTAGAGAAGGCAGAAAAACTGGTGAAAATATACCGATTGCGCACAGCTGAAGAAGATAACCATTAGAATTTGCTCAAACTGTTCAATATATTCTACTCTTTTTTCAAGTCCTTTAAATTTCGTTGCTGTTTGTTTTGTTTGAAAAAAAACAATTACAGACAACTGCAAAATTATCCTGCTTATTTTATTTTTTACTTCGTAGTAGATTTTTCAAAAAGAAAAGTTAAGAATGGGTTTTATTGTTTTTTTTAAGTGGGCTTTTTAAAAAAAACCCGGGTGGGTTTTTTTGAGTCGTTTTTTTTTACAACAACCCTGGCTACGGGCCGTGTGTCGAGTCAAGTGCATCAGGCTTACACGCACGCGTAGCGAAGTGCAGATTTTTCCCGAAGCCAAAAATGATTTTTGAGGTAATAAATTTTCTTGGTGCTGACTCAGTGGTTGCACAAACTGTTGCCCAAGGTTTAAGGTTAACAAATGCCAGTTTTTAGAAGTCCTGATTTCCAGAAGAGATCTCGCCGGCCGAAGTTAAAATTGCTCCTGGTTTACCTGCTCAATGCAGAGCAACGTTTTATACTGGAAAGAGCTAAAAAACGTCGCATATGGTGCAACCAATACTGGCTAAACGAAATGTTGACGATAAGTAGGGCTTTTTTAAAGGTTTTGAGCAAGTGAAGACAGTTCTCCCACCATTGCATAGGTTTGTCTTTAGAGAAAGGTTCGCAGAATCACTGTTATACTCGCCTTGCAAGATTTGCAAACTTCATCTTGCAAACTGCAAATATTGGGTAAGAGTTGTTCGGTTAAACTTTGCTGCAATCTATTCGTGGAGAAATTGCATTCATTGTGCAGGTTTACACAAATGCATGCTCTGAATACGTGGCATTATCTGTTTTCTTTTCGTGAGGAAAAGAACTCTGCTAATTTTGATATGGAGACCAACACTGTCAGTTTGAGGATCATATGCAGTGTTGCCACTTCTGGTGTTTTAGCATCAGATTTGATGTTTTGATAGAAATTTATCATGTCTGATGTTTTCGCGACAAATCTTGCTAACTGGAGTGTTGATTTTGTTTTCCAAATTTTCCTTCCGTTTTGGATGAGAAGAAGTTAGATTCATAATTTTTAAGTTTCTTTCATCAATCTCTCACCCTCTTGTGTGCATGGTTATCGTTCCAACCAAACTACAGAAGCTCTCTTCGCTGCGTTGGGTTTAATATTTTACGTTGGTAATGGAAACATTTAAGCTTATTTGGAACTGTTACGTGTAAAACTGATGTTTTCTGATGACAACAATCTACTGTTGACGAACCTGACCCTGGTGGCAACCAGTGGCGTATCTAGGGTATGGCAGGCATGGCACATGGTATCGGCGCGGCTTTGACGGAGGCTCAGAAATTGCTGGCAAAAATGAAAATCTTTATTTACCGTTTCTCTAACCTCTGTTTTGCGCCCCATACATTCATAAACTGCAAAGCTGCATCAACGCAGCGCCCTTACCTAATGCATTAAGTCGGGCGTGTTGGGGCAGCACCACCAAGCATTATGACAGAACTGTGGTATTGTGACATGACTCGATGGTCAGACATTGTGTCAGAACACGAACGTATGCCATATCTGCAAGACATCGTCCTCACGCTGTAAGAAAGGCTAAGTCAGTCCGTACTGCAGCATTTCAGGCAAAAAGATATTAATCAGAATCTGGCAGAGACGAGTTTAAGTCCGTGGCTGTGAGAATTTGACTGTTACGCAAATAACTGCTGTTGAGGTCGTACAGATTTACAAATTACTAAAATGCTGCGGCTCACTCCGAGTTTATGGAACTTCTTTCGATGGCCACTTGTGTCCGATAAATAGGCTGAATAGACTACATTGCACCGGTCCAGAGACTACGGTAGAGAACATTAGTTTATCCTAGAATAATTAGCAGTTAGTATCGCTACCGTGCCAGTTGAGCAACAAATCTCTAACTCTTGAAACAGATTTCTTTGTCTTGTTTAAAGCTAGCTTTTTTTGTCCAAAATTGGCTTTCTGATCGATATCCAAAGCCTTGTGAAAAGGTCTTGACTGTGGAAAACTAAAATCTACGTGTGACAATTTAGGAGCTGTGTACAGGTCAGATATAGGTGGCAAGCAATTATACAAGAAGATTCTAGATCGAAAAATGCAGTATCAAGTCGTGCAGCTTGAAATCACCGCATCCTGAAGTCCTGACATTCTTCGAAGTGCTTTGCAAAAAATGCTGACGATGGCAGAATGTATTGAACGTTGCAAACTATCTTTAAGTAAACTGAAACTGGTGCTTTCATACTTCCGGGCCTCAATGACTAACAATAAGTCGGGGCTGGTTGTGTGACCTAGCTTTGATGAGAATAGAAAGGGACGAAACAGCGAAAGCTTGCTTTGATGAAATCATAGACGACTTTGCTTCGATAAAGGCACGGAGAGTGTTTTAATTAGCATTTTTGTCTAAGTTTACCGGAAAAGGCTGGACATACATTATTTTTGTTTCGATGGAATTGTGTTTTTCGAACACTAGTGACACATAACTTTCATTAAATACTTTATTGTGCAATTCGAAGCAAAAGTTTTCCATTTTAAAAGAAATTGTTGTTTGCAGTTGCGATATGCTGTTTGATTTTTTTGTGAGATATACGATTTTGCCAGGGAACACTATGTAGACCTATGAACTATGATAACGTTATTATTTGAATGTTTTGATAATCTTCATAATAAAAGAAATGAGTATAGAAGTACCAGTGTTGTAGTCGTTATGGATAATTTATATTTTATTTGCTGAAAAGTTTAAAATAAAAAGAAACAAATATTTTCGGAGTATATTTCAAAGCTCAACTGGTGTATCACATAAAACGTAAAACGGACACTGCCAAGGTTTCATTGACTATACAAGCAACTTCGTCAGGCTGAAAAACAAGAGTGACGCGCCATCTGCCAACCAAGCGTCGGAGTGATCCTCAGGTATAGACACTATTTTTCGCCCGGATGAAGTTGGCTCAGTAGCGTAGCGTGGGCGATTTGGCTACGCACGCAGTTTCTGGTTTGTGTGTCGATGATGCCATCGTTCTCAGTTTATGGCGTTACAACCATTTTTATAAAATATCATCAAAACACGTCTTCAAAGGTGGAGTTGAAAGCCTACAATTTTATTTGATTGTTCAGGAGTGCATTAATTCTAGTTTGAGCAAATATGTTGTGAGCTACAAAAACTGTCAAGTGTTGTGAAGTAGTCTTATTATGGCACCCAGCAGCTGTACTATGCATTGTATGCAAGTCTTTCATATCGCCATATCCGCGTTGTGCTAAGCTGTAGACTGAACTGTAGAGACACGGCCAGAAATACACCATATTTGTTGAAATATTTCCACATAACCAGTTGTTAAATTGAATTTCAAGTTTCAATCCTGGTGTTGGCCTCCCTCCATCGAGTGTGTTTTGCTTTTGTTCATAAAAAATGAGCTGGAACTTTTTGTTTATAGCCTAATTATTACGTCATCCACAACAGCTACTTTCCCATCATAGCTCCAACCTTGTTCTACTACAGGCCTACACAACTCAAAGCCCGAAGGACCAAATTATCATCATAAATTTGCCGCGGGCCGCAAAAGCCTACTTCATTTCGATGTAGAGATTTTGTTGTAGTATGGAAGAAATTCTGGAACGACAATTACTTATTCGAGGTCGAGCTTTTGCAACATTTTCTACAATTGAGAAAGCTCTCGCAGGCCGCAAGGAAAGGTTTTGCGGGCTCCCACGGGCCGTATGTTGTGCATGCCAGTTGTAATATAACCTACTTGCAACTTGAAAAAGTTGCAGCTTTTCTGCAGCACCATCACAATTCCAGTACTGGGCTACATGCATTGCGCAACAGCAGGCCATGTGACTAGACCAGGGTCGCAAACTCAAATTGCACCGAAGTTCAAATGAGGACTGACAAGAGTTTTGTAAACCGAAGGCCGCATTATGACTACCCGAGTTCCGCATTATGACGCTGACGCAACACTTGGCGGTACCTGAACCTTACTAGAAACAGATTTTGCATTTTATTTCATGCGAAAGGTACCATGAGATGGGCAGATCATTTCTAGCCGTATCTGCGTCTTTTGAAAGGAACTTGTTTACTCACTAGTCGAGCACATTTAAACACTGATGGATCTACTGTTGTGTAAATAACGTAAATGTTAAGTAATTATTTAAAAATTCCCAAAAAGCATCGCGGGCCGCTTAAAACGCCCTCGCGGGTCGCGTGTTTGAGACCCCTGGACTAGACTTGGGCATCCAGGTCGACGGCGTCACGCGAAGCGAAAGCTAAATTGAGAATTGCGTGACTTTATTCCAATAGCTATTTTGCAGTGTTTATGAAAAGTAAGTTGGCACTTATCGAAACACAAAGAAATTTCGATGATAAACAGACACTTTCGAATAGAATGAATTTCGCACTACAACACACAAGCACAAGAAGTTGGTCAGCTTTCTTCAGCTTTGCGCATATTTACCAAAAACTTGCCATTTTTAAAAAACTTTTGTGGAAACATGCATTCAATCGCAAATTTTGAATGCCTGTCAGAGATGAACGGATTTAGGTTTGAAGTGAATCCGACAATTTAATTTCAAAATCCAATCCAAATCCGATAAACTGACAGTTTTAAAATAATCCAAATCCTGTTTAAATCCGAAGTTCTGTCAATCGTGTTCTGCTCGAGGCAAAATAAATTGATCAATTGTTTTGCCGTTGTGTTTTCATTTATTCTAAGGTTCACTAACAATTGGTTTCTTTGTTGCGCGATGACTCTATGTATTGTTTTTGTTTATTAGCTGATTCCTGTGAAACAATCAATTAATCGAAAGCAGTGTTTGCCTCAAGAGACAAAAAAGACAATACCAAAAATACCTCGGAAACTAACCCACTATCTTTGGCTCATAGAACTATAATAGTGGACATTTTGAAGACTTCAAGGCAGGCCCGTCGCCGAGATTTCGCAGCAGGATGGGCCAAAAACCACAAGGGGGGCCACATTTTTCAATTAAAATATTGGATGTTTGCAGCAAGGGGTCAAACAGGCAATATGGGGGCACCACTGCCCCCCGCCGACGGCCCTGCTTCAAGGCAAGCGGTACTGGCATCAAATGCAACGAAAAGCGCAATCGTGAAGTGTAAGACAGACCACTGGTGTAGGAGGCGGGAGTGCAAGTGCACCCCCAAAACTTCTGATTTGGTGAAAATCTGGGGAAAATCACTTAAAAACCAGGCTGTGGAAATTTGGGCAAAATGTTTGAATACCTTCGCAAAAACGCTGTATGTGCTTTGATTTTGCAAAGTGACACCCAAAATCAAAGTGCAGACTTTTTTGGAGGTCATTTTCTTTGGAGTATTTTTCGGGCAAGAAATTTGGGCAAAAATCCTCTGCACCCCCGAAAATGTGCCTGCTCCTACACCTATGAGACAGACAAACAAGTTACCAGGTACAAAATACAGCACAAGCGAATCATTAACACTAGGCCACACATACATAAAACACTAACGATCGTGGCAAGGGACGGAATCAATAAGTCACACAAATTCCTTCACTTTGATGACATGATACATAAGAGCAGGCTTGTACCTTGCATGAAGAAAACTGAAGAAAGATTGCAGATTAAATGCAGTAGTAATCTATAGCTCCGAAAAGAAGTTCAAAACAAAATTATAAAATTCAAATCCATCACAAAGCTGATACTCCGCCTGATTTAAATCCAAATCCATATTCATCTCTGATGCGTGTTTTCCGTTCCGCATGCATATTTCCCCAATTTTTTACTGAAACGAATAGCAGAAACAAACGCGATCGAAAGGGTCTTATCTTTTATGAGAAATAACTTACAACGTAAAAAAGCTCGCAGACTTGCGAGAAGTTCTTATTTTCTGTTTTGCCTTCTGTGTATGATTTTAAATTTAATTTAAAGGTTGGAGGTAATTAAGTCTTGTTCAGTCTTGTTCATTAAAAGTAATGCATGCCCGTACATTCATGCACGCTACGCCCCTGAGTTGGCTGTATAGTCAAGACGGACACACTTATCTGAAACACCAGCTGAGCTTTTAAATATGCTTTGATTTAACCTGGTGTCCTCGGAATAGCAATATGTACAAATATTTTACGTTTTAAAACATTGGTTTTCTTCATGGTTTATCTTTCGTAAAAGTTGTGCCTATATCTAATATTTTAATAATTAGAAAGGGCGCACATTTAAACTTCGCCATTGGCGCCACTGGTGGCAACACTGATCAATCATAGGCATGGTTCAGAGATTAATTACCTTGGTCAGGACAGGAACAGGAACTACACAACATCTGACGTTCCTGAGGCATTCGACCAGCAAGCTATTGGTTAGCCCACAAGCATCTTTGTTGTAGCAAAATGATGTTGAAAACAAATGCTGAGTTAATCGCGTTGGTTGCGATTTTTATCCCGTTCAATGAAAATGACACCTTTGTATTTGACACGGAACTTCGAATCTTTGGAGCTGTGCAAACAAAAACATGATTTTACTGTGTCAGAATTAGCATTACACTTTAACACTAACGTCCACTCTGTTACTGAATTGCAATGCTTTGCAAGAAAATGGTTTAAAATGAAACAACGAAAGCAACCAAAAAACTTAAACCTTAAAAAAACAACGAAAAATACTTATCCCAAACGTACCGTCAGGGGTGTAAACATGAGTGAGGAACGTTTCGTACAAAAGTGTCTATACGCGGTACGCCGCATGTGCACAACACCTTCCACGGATCATAAAGTTTGTGCAAGGCCTTACAAGTGCACCAACTGTTGCACAATCAAAGGCTGTTGACCACATGATGGTGTGACGTTTTCATTGTTTGACAAAAAACACAGTGTTGCACAAATAACAAACGTTTTCAGAAATGGAAGCAATTTTATAAATGCAAATCCCTAATTGTCTAAATATATTAGAACTTCCACGCAATAAAATTTGAATATAAGAACGAAATTTTTCACGGTCCAGAAGCTTCATCAAGACAGTTTACAATTGGCATAAATATTATATATGATGTGATACATGTTCATGATACTTGATGTGCATTCCTCTCAACCATGTGTCGTTTAGGAGGGAGTGCTTTGCATTTAACTGTAATACTGGCAAAAAACAGATCTGGGGATCCTCACTTGCATCTGGAAGGAATACATGCGATGTGAATGGCACCAACACCAGAACCTCAGGGAAAAACTCGTATTTCTCTCAGCTTGACGCTACTTCAAACGTTCGCGGAACGGTGCAGAGTATAGCTGGTCTCCGTGAAAATCTGCGACCTAAGCTTAGTTCAGCCAGGCACCCTTTTTACGAAAATAAAAGAAACCATGAACTGTGCCCGACTCGCTTTACTACGCCTCGTGTAAACCGGCCTTATTCATTTGAGCACTTTGCTGATTCTCTTTCAACCTAGTTCCTACTCGAAGGTTGCGCTAGATAAGTTGCAGATGCGAAAACAATCCAGTTTGAAACATCCTTTTCATGTGCAATGGTGACAATGAGTTGGTCGGGAGAGCACTGGTGATGATCAGTAATGGGATTATTTTTCCGGCGTCACATTTTCTCCAACTATGTTTACCAGTCAATTTACAACGCCTTTGAGGTCTTTCAGATGGCCGGTTTCAAAATTTAACCACTTATTTTTGATTCTGCGACAGGCTAGTATAGAGGCACTGAATAAAAATTACTTGGGGACAGCTGTCGTAGAATGTTTGGTTTGAATGTTTGTACATTTCTCGCGTTGCGGTAATTGCAATTACTAAATGATTGCAAACGCGCTTAAATGTTGCGTTGTGTTCCTAGGTGGAGTTGTTTCCCGCGTGTGTTTGGTCAAGCAATAAGGTTTTGCCTTGACGTGGAATGTGTTTGTTGTTGTTTACACTAGAATGTCCGTGGTGCTTCACTACCCAAAATGCCCAGGAGTAGTCATTTTGGCTACTTATGTTATTGTGCATAAAAATTAAGATTTAGTGCGCTTTCGCCTGTACATAGCTTGTATTTATTTACAGAAAGGAAAATTGGCCCTCAACATGTTCATATTAGAGTTTTGTCTGCATGCTTGGGATACTTGCAGCATTGCGCTATGAGATTTTTTACGCTAACTCAGGTTATTTTAAGGAAAATGTTAGGTGGTACCCGATATGAACCTGTAGGGACCTGATTTCTCTGATTCTCGGGACCCGATTTTCAATTCTAGGGACCCGAATCGGGTCCCTTAAAAACACCCTGCGCTAACTACAGATGTCTTGCAATTTTATTTCAAAGGCGAGTTCTCCACGCTCATAATATCACACGTGCAGGTATTTCGTTGCTGGGACATTACAATTGAATTGTCTGTAAAACTCAACTTGGCTATACAGCGCATTTTTTTGCAGACACGTTGTACTAGAGCAGTGCAAGTTCCGCACAAAGGTTTTTACACTGAGTGCACACTCCAACAGAGCGGTTTCTCTTGCACAAACTCTTCACGTGACAAGATTTTTTTGGCTCTTTTTCATTGTCGTTGCTGATAGTGAATGATGTTTGGCCTGGAATGTGATTTCGTTTCTGCACTTGTGGCCCAGCCAACTCCTCGGCCAATGTGCGTATAAAGTCTCTGCGAGAAATGTTTTCATTGGTGATCTCTTTGCAGAGGACCCAGGCATTGATAGCAGCCAAATCCAGTGTGTTTGGAAACTGTGTATTGGCCACCTTCGTGTGCCGGTTCTGCAAGTGTATTTCTTCGTCATTTAGTCAGGTATGTCGACTCCGTAGTCCGTATTGGTTTGATTGTATGAGGAAACAGTTTCAGGTGTTTTCTTTTTATTATCAGCTACTGTAATGTCCTTGTGCATTGTGCTAAGTATCAACACATGCTTGTTCACCTTTCCCTGCTACGAAGTTAGGGTGATATTTCCAGATTTATGAAGCTTGCAAGAATGAAGCTCTTTTTTCATCTTTCAAAGATAATGATAATGGCACTTCTCTGACTCACCTAAGAACTTGCAGCAAGATCACTGCAGTTCAATTTGCAATGCACTTGATGATCATAACAGGAGTTAACGAAACTTTTGCAGTATGTCGTTAATATCGTTTTCAGTGGCCGTGATTTTCATTGTAAGGCTATTTAGCAGTTCCGCTTATCGTGTACGAATATCATCCATTTCCTGTGGATCTATGATTGTTTCAAGTTGATTTTGAAACCGAGGTCGTTTAGGAGGATGATCACGTAAACCAGGGCCAGAATTGAAGCTCCTCAGACAGCTCTGCTCAGATTCGTCACTGAAAGAAGAATCCGAAACTAAATCAAGACTATGTAAGTCGTCAGATTCAGACCCACTATCTTCACAATCAGATTCATTGTCAGTAATATTACGCAAACTGGACAGAAGCTGATCTGCTGTAACACGTCTTCTTTTCGCCGTAACTGTCTTGTTATTTCTCCAATGCTGGACCACTAGACTGTCTACTGCAACTTTGCAAAGTACGGAATATAAGAAAAAGCGATAGCGAGTAATTCGGAACACAAACAGAAAACAACGAGAAAACAAATAGTTGCAAGCACGAAACCTCCTCTGGCAGTCAAAATGACTACCTTGGGCATTGAAGAAAATATGGGTCATTTGGCCATGAAACGAAGGACTTTCAAAGAGCCACTTGGTAATCCGATTAAGCCCACAGACTAACGTCACAACAGCACACCTACTGAGAAGCAAAAGCAAAAATTTGTGCCAGCTTTAACACTCCCAAGTAATCAAAATGACTGCTTGGGCATTGTAGTGTTAATTACTTTACATAGTTGCTTAGTGTCGTTCTGTATTGGAGTACTAAATCGTATGTTGAGGTAGTAGTAATTCAGTGATGATTCTAAACATTTGGACAGCACTTCAGTGGAGTGACAAAATAAGCTCTGTATAAAGTGGGATTTGAACGCGAGTGAATTTTGCTTTGTTTTAAGTTAACACTTACTTTCTTAACGTTTATTCTGTCGACGATTGTTTTACGTTCAGCGGCGATTATTTTTTCAGACTTGACGTACAGATGTGAAACCGCTAGGGTTAGAAATGTTGATGTGTAAACAGTTTTGTGCTTCCCGTACTTGTTGCTTTCGATTGTGAAACTGCGGTGATTGACGACGGCTCACCAAATTGTTGAAGATGCTTAGTCCTCTTCCATTCTGTACGTACGAAATGTGCCAAGGAAAGAAGCTTCCATGTTACAGAAGAACTACAGCCATGATGGTACCGCTAACTTTGCTTAAAAATGTAAGTTTCGGTGATGTCTATTTCACAAGAGCTGAGGGTGCCTGCTAAGTCGACTAAATATATATATTCTGGTAAAATCTACGCGTCTAATTCTTTGCTGACAAAAGGCTCCTTTCAGCAGATACTGTTTGTATGACGTTTGTAGATAATTCAAGTTTTATGCGTCACTGTTAAACTTAAAATTTTGTGAAGTGAAGGAAGTTAAACACTATTGTAATAAGAAGTAACTGTCATGAATGGCACATTGGCGAGGTTTCAGTTGGCGGAAGTAGTTCGATTGTTGCTCTTCTGAAGGTTATATTTTTACACGAAAATCAGACACAGGTTCTATTTAAAGGCATTACATCTAAGATCATTGTCAGTTTCTCATAATGCTAAAATACTCGGTACTTCGTTAAATAGACCGGTAAATGTGGGATGTTTAGCCGAACAGCAGGTTTTGTATTTTTTTCAGGCGATGCGTGTCAGCTGTAATGATTTGATTTAACCAAAAGTATTTGTCATGTCGCTGATTAGGTGCGAAACAATTGATAATTGCAACGGCGCTCAACTATTTTTGTTCTGTTATCCAGGTTTTGTTTCCGGAACAAAGCCTGTCAACCATCGAATCGATTTTGAGTGCATATAAATGCAAATTGCATGTAATGGAAGACAGAGAGATCGAGCTTCTTAACAGGTGGTTAAAAACTGACAAAAATTCTAAACCTATACGTGAGTGGGACAGAGAAAAGTTTTCATCTGATCAAGACTTCAAGCGCTACCCTAAACTACATCCGGGTGAAAAGAGCTGCGCGGTTGAGAGTGTGCAGGTAGGTCTGCAAGGATTTATCAGTCGTCGTTCTTCCACAAAAAAGTGGCTTAGTAGTTAAAAACCTTGTTTATATCGTGCTGTAATTAGTTCGTTGCTTTGTTTCTCGTGTGTCGTAGGCATGTAAAAATTATATGAAGCAATTTATATTGGCCTCAGTGCGACGGATCCCATTTATCCCTTATCTTTTTCTTATTATAGAACAATGTCACTGCGTTTCATCACTTTGTTTCAAATGTTGTGGAGTTGCGGATTTATTTTACAGTGTATCCACCACAAACTTTACCTGTGTTGGATATTTTGTTACAGGATGTTTGTTTTAGTTCAACAACCGCGCAGACACTGTTCAAATGCTGTATAAACCTGGTATTGGTTCTTTTTTGTTTTGCGCCATACAGGAGCAAAGTTTGGTACTTCTTTTAGCAGACAAAGCGTAAAAAGTATTGTTCTAACTAGCAATGCCACTTTTAAGAGATCCATCCGCGTTCCCCAAAATACGATTGAATAGCCAGAAACTACGTAGATTTTTTGCAAAAGTGGAATCAGCTGAATAGTGCATCGTGCTGTCTTGCTTTATCTTTAAATGTTGTCATCGTATTTTGTACAAAAATGAAGGTAAATGTATTATTTTTACATTACAAAGAGACTAATTTGTTTTCAGTGCTGGACCAAGTAATGCTTAGTAACTTTGGCTTGACTGGATTTTAGAGGTAGAATACTTTAAGTTTTCGATCAAAGTAGAAACACAATTTAATCAATTATAGAAAAGATCAAATTATTATATAGTTGTAAACAAGGCAGTAATGCTACGCATGTCCGTGACTGCTTCAAAATATTACCTTATCGATAAACAAGAAATGAACTTCAGTTTATTGACATGATGGTTATATGATACATGTCACTTTAAACCTTTTCTCGGATGTGATACAATTTATTGTGAAGTTCTGTAAAGCCCTAATACAATACGACATGTTGTGATGTTTCAAACATCACTCATTTTGTTTGAAGCCTTCACTTGCTTAATTTATAGTCTTTCGTTGGTAGAATCACTTAAATTAAGCCACCTGTAACTACCGATACTTTGACTCAATATACGATCACTGATTTCTGCATTAATTTCACCAACCCATTGATTTTTACCAGCTTCTCTTCATATTGGAAGAAACTTTGTTAGTTTTGTTACGGGTCTTAACAAAACCGAGACAAAAATAATCTCGTCAAAATTCCAAGCAAACAAAATAAGTAATATAAACTTGAAGTGGACATTAATGAGTTCCCGCAAGTTTTGCTTGCGCAACGTGCTCCAAATTAACAATCGGGGTGTCACGGAAGCTAAGTTAAAACATGTTTATGTGATCANGATGTTGCTGTTGATGGCTACCATGTCCCTGAAAAAATATCAGTGAAATAACCTGTCACTGTTTGAGACGAGATTTAGCAAGAAATTTGCTTGCTGTAGTTGCTGATTTGCCATTTGATAAGTAACAGCTGTCCTTACGTTTCCAGGTGAATATCAAGAACGTCATGCGCGAAATTGGCGACGACGTAACAAAATCTGTTTCGGTGGAAGCTTGTCNATTGTCTACGTCGCATGGAAAGGTTTATGATACGAAAACCCCCGGAGACAATCTGCCGTCCGGCTCACAAAATGGAGAAGATGACAAATCGAAAAATCCCTATCCGAACAAAGCACATTCTTCCGTAGAAACCACCACTTCACACAAGGTGGACAAGTTGAGATGTAGGAAGATCGGTGGAAGTCAGACAACGGCAGTAGATGGTGCGCGCTTAAGCCTGCATCAAAGTGGTCGTGAAAGTTTGACCAAAGCGTCATGTATGCCTGAGTGGTCTTCTCGTTGTGATGACGTTGAACCCAAGATTAAGGGGAGCGCAACAACTACGACCACTAGCAATAGTGGTACGGCAATGAGCGATACTGCGAAGCACGAAAAAAGAGACTCACCAGCGACACGTGAACGTCCAGACTCCTTTTCCACTTTCCGATCGAACTCCTCTAAAGCATCAAGTTCCAGCAACCCTGAAAGGAAAAACGGTGGCACAGGCTATTTGGGATACTCTGTTCGCAACAAACACAAACAAAACGATACCTGTCCGGCATTGCTGCGAAAAGCCGCTTCACCGAACGGTGTGAAAAAAGAAACATATCCATCTGTACGCGGGACTGGCTCCAGTGGAAATTACGCCGCGAAACCTGCGAAAAGTAGTCGAAGCCGTCACTCATCGGAGGAACGGACTCGGCAAAACGAAAAGCGAAGCAAACACGGCAGACGAGCGTTTACTGAAAAGTGCATGGATTCTAGTCAGAGCAGCAGTGCAGTGAAGTCACGACTGGAGAATGTCATGGTGCGCTCCAGAAAAAACACAAAATATTATCAACGCTCTTCGGAAAGCGAAAGCTCGTCCTCTTCGACTAGCGCAGAACGTAGAGAACAGTTCCGTTTAAAAAAGAAGAAACTCCGTTCAAACAAGCGAATGAAGAAAAGAGACACACGTTCACCTGAACATTTGGATCCTAAAACTTACGTTGGCGGAAGTCTCGTTCGTTCTTCAAGTGCAGACAGCTGCAGCAGTTCGCCTAACTCCTCGGCACGCGTTCCAAGGGTGCGGAAAAAACGTTCAAAAACCGACAAACCAGGGCGTCGATTGCGTCAATGCAGTTCTCTAAGCTCTGACACTGGAAGTGAAGCGGACTATGGCTCTTTCGACAGCGGGAGAGCGATAAGGAAGCTGCGGTCGAGCAACTCGCCTCACGCTCATAACTCCCGAAAAAAATTGTTTTCGAAGCAGCAGAGCGATTGCGGGCGCGACGACGACGACGCTAAAGATCCAAGAGGTGCTCGCAATGTTCCGGAAACGAAACACTTGTGTCGCGTAACCTCCAGCAAAAACGGCAAGCGTTCGGACAAAAAGTCGAAGAAAAACCGTTCGGCAGTTGCGCAGAAAAAAGGCTTGACGGGGAATGTGAAAACTTCCTCTGTCGAAGGTTTGGTTTCAACTGCTGAAAGCTCTCGTGTTAGTCTGGATATTTCGGATAACAGGAGGTCCAGCAGTCGTGAAACGAACTCTCTGCAGAATGACATTTCGACTTCGAAGAGCAACGGCAGATCTGCTGGAATTGCCTCACAAGAGGTGAAATTCGTGGCCAAACAAATCGAAACACCTGATTCTGTAGTGTTTCACGAGCAAGTGCCTCCGGCGTTTGCTTCAGCTGTTGCGCCCGTGCAAAATCCCGCAGCGTTTCTTGCGCCCCCTGCTAATTTTTGTGGCTATCCTTGGTTGCTTGCTCCGTGGCCTGCATTGCAGTATGATAATGCGATTAGTCAGCAAGCGGATATGTCGCTTAGCGGGCAAAAAGCAATCACGTCGCAATCTGTTGATGATATTGTACACATGATGCGTTCGCACACTTCAGTACCGGACGATTGCTTCTCAACAACAGCGCGTCAACAAACAACGGAAGCTTTCGCGGCTGACGCTTGTGTCAGTGGCAGTCTGCCGTGTACGGGCAATTTCCATTCTCAGAGCCCTTGGGGTGAAACTAGTCGTTGGAACTACAGCCCTGCTGTATTATGCGCAGCACCCGGTCCAATGAGCTACATAAATGATGCAGAATCAGAAACAATAGAAAGGTGGAGCCAGTCCAACACAAACGAACACACGCATGAACTACGATCGGACCAAACGTCGCGTTCCAGCTTTGCACCCACCCTTAATCACACATCGCACCTTGCAAAAAATCGATCAGAAGTAGTAATTTATAATGGCGGAAATCGCGATCTCCTTTGTGACAGATTCGAAACGTCACCGGTATCCAGTCCAGTCGACTATGGGCAAGCAAGTTATACTCTGCCTGGCTCGATGTCTGGTGGTGTGCTAAAACGATTGCCGGAAGACGAATTTCTTGCAAAATCACTTTTTGCACCTTTCAACCAAGCGAATGCAGTGAAGTCTATGACGCAAGCACGTCGGGAAGACACAGAACCTATCCCATCGGAACGTTTGTATGCCAGTAAGCTGTTTCCCACAGATAGTGCACTAGTTTCCGAGGAGTGGACGAAACATTGCAGGAATAACCACCAACATCTCCATGCTTGCTCAAATGACTTTGTTGGTGGGTTGCAGGATAAGTTAGAAAAAACTCACGCGACATGGTTTGCCCGAAATCTTTACAGAGAAACGTCGACCGACGTTCAGGTTGCCCTCAAAGAAAAGCTGGAGAACGTTGTAAACAACATAGTGCTTGAATCGGGTAACGCCACCGAAAACCAGCGGTGCTTGACATTTCCCCTTGTCGAAGATCAAATTACTAACGAGAGCCATTGTGCGTCACATCCTGAAAGCGTGGCTGCCATTCCAAGGAACGTACAATTGTGCAAGGTTAGGCCGGAGGTCGGTGGATTGTTTACACATCAGCATGCAACGAAAACCGTGTCGGGTGAAGGTGGCCGACATAGCCCTGAGTTTCTAACTTTGGACGAAGACTGGTGTTCTGATTTGGAAAACATCAGTGACGGTTCCTTGCAATCGTCAATGGACGACCGTGAAGAAACCTCGGTAAAAAAGTGGAACGAATCAACCAAGAACTCGTGGCCATTCAAATCTTTGGCATGGGATACGGTTGTGTTTGAAGACTTTGATACGTGCTTTTCACAGCGTTGCTCTGAAATGAGTGAAATTTCAGCATCAAAGCTCGGTACAAAAAAACTGACCCTGAAAACTTCAGGTGCGAAGGGCGGCGGAAAAAACTCCAACGTGCCGAAGCTATACGTGAAAATAACGACAGACCCCGAAGCTTCTGATTCATGTGATTCTGGAACAACTAGATCAGTTGGAAAAGAGCCATGGTTGGACCGCGTCGTGTCACTAGGTGAAAAACCTGACTCGAGCTGTTCTAAACCAGACCTTTCAACGGTGGTGTCAACCGAGACGTCAATTCATACAACTGATAGTGTCAGCACAGTAGTGCAATGTTCTGCAATTTCTTCAGTGGACAAAGACAAAGTGCGTGAGTTGCCACATTCAAAACCGTTAAATACATCACCGATTGCATTCACTTCCGATTCCGGCAATGTGAAAACCGCTGCAATTCGTGATAACAGGCAAGGATGGAAGAAGAAGCTTCTAGAAAAAGCTAAAGTGGTGTGTGAACTGTCGGATGGAATGTTTACGCCAAACGACAGTTCGTCCGTCGGGTTAGATGGTAAACACAAGACAGCATGTTTCTTGAAACTTGATGAAAAACTCAATTCCAGCGAGTTGGCGTCATGTCACCCGACGGAGCGGTCACGTGGCCTTACCAACAATAACCAAGCAACGACTGGCAATGGAAAACGTAACGTCCAAGTCAATTCGCAAGATAAATCACCAACAGATGAGATTTATACGGACAGCAGTGTTGCAGGCGATGGAGTGCAGTACCTAAGAACCGATTCCATGGAGCAGCACAATCAAGTCTCACTTGCTGACAGTAAAGAACAGGGTGACCACAACAGTTTCTTTGATTGGTCTCAGTTGTTTTTGCCTGACGGTATTGAACAGTCTTCGTGTCACGAACAGCATGCGGAAAAGCTTCCAAAGCCTTCACTAATAAATGAAAATAATGTTAAGAATGTAAACAGTGATCGCGGTTTCCCATCGTTTTCAAGCAGCAAAAAAGGTTTGCATTCAAACGCTTATCCGCATGAAAAGACGCGGGTCCCACGCAAGCCTTTACCGTCTATTTCGTCAGATGAAAGTGATGGCAGCTGCTCTGGGGAAAGTGACGACGTTCTGGATAAATCACAAGAACGGAAAGGAAACAGCTGTGATCAATTAAAAGAAATGTATCCTGACGAGAACAATGTTTTGCAGCCATGCGGCTCGGAGGAGAATGGAATTTTATCGGTAGAAGATAGCAGTGCGCGTAGCGAGGTCGTTTTGCATCACCCTGGTGAAGTCTCGTCTTGCAAGACAAATGTGAAGTTGGTTGAAAGCCATGAAAAGATTTTGTCGACATCGGTTTCCGGATTTGGTGCTGATAGAAGTATTAATCCCCTCTGGGCTTACGGCGAACAGGAGAGAAGTGCTGGTAACGGAGAAAATTCTGAAGCGGGTATTCTCACCGCAGGTGTTTCGGATGAACCAGGTGAAGTCAACGTGTTGAAGCATACTGACGATGTTTCAGTGTACGCTTCCGTTCCCGGATCTAGTAAATTGGTTACAGCTGCTGAACCCTACGCTCGTGATGGAAACTTACCAACCGGTAGCTTAGATGAAAGATGTAAATCACCACCTGGTATGTCAAGTTCGGACGAAGCCGAATACGAGTTAATCTGTTCCAGCGGTCGCAAACGAGCAAAACCGTTGAAAACGTACGCAGCGAAACAAAATGCCTTCCATTCTAAGAGAACAAAACACAATGACGTTAGAACTTGCGCAAAGAACACCGAAGTTGTGAACTGTAAGAAGAAAGAACGATGCGTGCCCTCCCCAGCGGAAAGTCTTCCACCTTTAGAGATTGAGGTAACTGTTGATGGCGATTCGGTATGCAGGAAAGTGCTTTGTGTCAAACTTCACGTGTTCAGCGATTAAATTATCTATTCAGTATTTGGCTTCTTACTTCGCAGATTATGAAATCGCCAATCATCTTATATTCAAGGAATATTGTGGTGAACAAACCTGCTCTATTGAGTTGGTATAAATATAATGCATCTCAAAGTTTGGAGGCTCATTTAGCTGTTACACAAACACTTGCGTGAAGTTTGTTTCCGTGAAATACCTTATGTATTAACTGCTTTTAGGGGCTGTTTGTTTTCGTCGTTCAACGTTAGCATGATATGAATTGCGAATGTTCAGCATGACGCCAGGCGTGTTGCATTGATTGCACTGAGATAGGTGAAGCTTCTCAATTGTGCGTCACACTTTTTTTATCAATTCATTAATTTTGGCTTTAAGGAATTGTCAAGGTCATGCAAAGGCTTAACGAAGTTTATTACTTGTGCCAGAAAAAAGTGTTTCCAGCAAGCACTCAAGCGCATAACTTTTCGGAAAAAGAACTGCGCTCTTTGTTATTAAGGCACTTATTGCTTGTCTTTATTTTCGAAGTCTTGTGTTGTGACTAACAAAATGTTCCTGCGTAGTATGTGGATGTTTCCAAGAGTGATGCTCAAGGTAGTAGCTCCGCACGGGAGAGCCAACCAATGCCCACCGGTGCAAGCTGGAATGGTAAAGAAAATCCTGAAGCAGATGCGCAGAATCAACGTTCATTGTCTGTAGAAACGATGTATCTGGATTCCACAGAACCGGTTCCTAAACCGAAAGGTACGTTGGAATACTCGTAACTGTTAAATACGGTGAACAGTTTAGTTGATCTTCTCTGCTACAGCGGCATCACTTTATGAGACAATGTGAACGGGTAGAAGGAAACATTCAGATCAACTGTCGCAGCTACTTCAAACAAACAAGCGATCGTTGCGACAAGGTCGTACTTTTCAAAATTAAAAGAATGATATCTCACGCATACACACAAAAACGTCAATGGCTAGTTTCGTCCTTCGTAAAACCGGACTCTCCATGCCGTGAAGTTCAGCATTGTTGGCTCCGATTTTTACGATTGCACTTCTCCTCAAACGTGTAGCCCGGATGTTATCATCAGCGCACGAGAAGCAGCTTCATGGTTTAAAAACCTGTTTATTGTAAGCCCAGACCGGGTGCGTTTTACTCAAAACAGCGAGTTTTTAGCTTCTCAACGGGAGTTAAATGCCAGAATGAATTCCTAGTGAAAATGCCGGTATAGTGCAAGGTTGTTGTATGAAGCCATTTGGGCAATAATTCAAGGGATTGGGTATTGGTTGTTATTGGTGCAGCAATTTTTATTATGGGACCAAACAAATTTGCTTTATTAAATAGATTGCTTTCAACCGTTACCCAAGTTTTATGCAGTTGTTTATGAAATAACTTGGTGCATCAAAAAGTGTATGAAAGATAGTATGGGCCTGGTTTCCTTGTGAAATCCTGTAGCATGGATTCATTATTATACTGTAATAATAATACAGGATGAAGCCAACTGGCGGAGCAGAAGTTAAACAGTTGATAGTGGGACGAGTGTTTACAGAGGTATTAATTTTGTCGGCACGTATTGCAGCTTGCTTTTGTTGCAATTTGTGTTACGGTCGCAAGGACCGCAACACGCAATAACGTCATATCAAGTCAGGACTCCGGAAGTAATTCGCGTCAATCACCACAAGTTTATAAGTATGCGTGATGATGTAAGCATAAAACCATTATTTGCAAGTATATGGAATCTTCGTGCTCATTTAAAACTTTAAGATAATGGAGACTTCCAGGTTGTATGTTTCTACAACCAGTTTCTGTCAAGGTGTACTTGCAATACATTCTGCCGTTTGTAGTTAACCCACGAGCCCCGCAAAGCCACATTTTTGGTCCGCACATGTCCGGCCATAACTCGCCAGCCAGTGGAGCTAGAAAGCTGTTCAATCCCACCAAAATATGGAAAGTTTTGTAATTTCGATTAATGAATATGGGAAGTTTTGGGATTGAATTGGTTCTTATTGTGACGTCACGACTGGGAGAGGTCAAAAGTTTTTTCAGTTACGTCATTGGGACTTAATAAAAAAGTTCAAGTGGCAATTTGCATGTTTTTTCTTTCAAAATAAGCTGGGCGAAAATTCGCATCTCTAGAGCCCTTGATTGGCCATCTAGCGTTGGTGGTTGTCACGTTATCGTCAAAAATCAATATTTGAGGCAAATTTCCTAGATTTTGCTGCACACATAAATTTGCTCACTTAAAGACTGTAGATGTGTTTTAGTTATAAACTGTAATCGATTTTATAAATGCTAGTAATTTTTATGACTGGCAATTGCATTTGTGTTCTAACATCTCATCGATGCATTTAAATTTTAAAGCAACCAATATTGGCTATAGACGACATTATGAAGTTGCACTTCGCAAGCAAAAATTCCGTTTTGTACTCGTGATTTTATTAGGCTGTGGAAAACATATGTAGTGCTTGATGACTAGCATAATTTTGAACTTTATACATTACACCAACATATTTGGATTTAGCACAATATAACCGTTTACAGTTCTCTCTCCATGTCAGTTTTTCATTTACAATTTCACCAATGTACTTGTTTGTAACTGAAAGCTCGTTCACAACGACTACCGTTTACATTGCGTATTGTTATTCTGATTCTAAACATTATTTTATGACATACCGACCGAACCGGGACAATTCTGTCATTGCAAAATAATTTATATTGGTCAACGGTGTTACAAGACCCATTAGTTGTGATAGAATTACCTATGGTAAAGCATTCTTGTTATTTATTCCATATGTTTTTTTACTAGATCAGATGACCACAATAGCGTAGAGCGGTAAAATGCAGAAAAACAAAGTAAAGACTAAAAAGGTCATCTATCTTGGGGGGGGGGCAATTTCAGGGAAGCGCCGTGGTCATTCGAGTAGGGCAAATTGCCCCCTGGATCCGCCAATGGACTGGGATGTGCAGTTAATTACTCAACACAAGCTAACAGGATCGGGAATAGATTTGTCATTGCTTTGGTTAATAATTAACTAAGTTTACGAATTTTATTTTTAAGTCACATCGTGGTTAGCGTTATGAGAGATGTGCGCTCATAATTATGTCAGTTCTTCTTTTTGCAGTATCAATGCATGTTGTATTTTTCTACTGCTCGAAAGATTTATTTTTAGCATTGTTTCGTCGGTTATCAAATAGGCAGGTATTAGCAATACAATAGAATGAATGATCGCAATTGTAAGTCGCCACACTTTGGCTGTAACAACATCGACCGGTGGGTCAGGGTAGGGTGTCCAGAGTCCAGTTAGTGGGTCAATCACTGTTCCGTGGCAAGTTTCTATTACGTGACCCGCGTGTTGTCTAGAAATTTGTTATTTTGGCCAGTAGACACAGCAGAACTAAATCAGATATGTCCAACCGAAATTGCTTACTGAGCCGAAAATTATGTTGCTGTTTTAACCAGGGCCGCACATCGAATGACAAATTAATAAGGGCCGCATATTCAATGACTTGCTTTGATCTTAGCAAACTAAATTCATTTTAAGCTAATCTACAGAAAGCGTTCGAATCCTTAACTGCAATTATAGCAATTGTTGGCGCCTTTAACCACTCCGTAAGTGTAATTTCATAGGCAAGTTTGGTGCCAATGGAACAATGGTAGAAATCAGAAAACTAGTACAAAGTTTTGCACCAAGGTGTCAGTGGGCATTGGAAAACTCCCAGCACACAATAGTGACTTGATAAAGTGGCACTGAGGACCACCTGCATCGAAAATGCCAATTTTAAGATTATCAAAATAAGGACAGGTTGTCAGTATATAGGCTACTTATACTGCAGCGAAAATGTAAACTGGTCGCATGCGGGGCGTGGGTTGGACATAGGTGAACTAAATCATATCAATCTACTACGCAGTATCTCTTGAATTCATGGAGGCGGGATCTTCTAACTCTAACAGACGCGAGAAAAAAGCTAAACTCTATGTGATAATCGCGAAATGAGCTAATCTTGGATAAAGTTGTACTTAAGCACGTTTATTGTGTAGTGAAAACTGTCATGACCATGGCAAGCAAGAAGATAGAAGTCGATGTAAAACTCCTCTTTCATGGAAGATACAATAGTAGTTTTTAATCATTATTTTATTCCATTTTCTCTTTCAAGAGTAAAACCTTTATCGAAAGGTATCGTTACACAGCAGTGATTCAGACATTGACGTTTACTGAGTCTATATTTCACCTACTGATGCAGCATTTTCGGCTCTTATTCAAATAGGATATTAAATATATTATTTTCCAACATCTCAATAAAACCTTTGTTCACTCTTGCCTAATGCATCTATTCAGTGTCCTGTTTCCACTTACGAATGGTTTCAAATTTACACTCTGAAATGTTGTACTCCTGATGGTTCTAATATGGTATGTTGCACTCATATTGAAATATATCGTTGCCCGGGGTGAAACTTGTCGCAGGTTTCGACTATAAATGTGGAAAAAACTAAGTAATGTCGTTTCAGTGCATTTGTGTATGAAGCCAAGAGTCTCAATACTCCCATTACGTGTTGCTATTTTCTCTTGTAGATAGGGATAACGCAACTCACGGCCATTCAGAAGCGTTGGCAATCAATCTTGCCACTCCGGGGAAGACAAATTTGATTGTTTTGGAAAATCCGGAATCTAGGGTGAGTGCACATTACCGTTGTTAAAAGCACGTAGAAGCGAACACGCTTAAAACATGGTTTGTGCAGACTGGAAAAGCTGAAGACAACTTGGTCAAGTCTAGAAGTGCAAGGGACCTTGATGCCAGTCATGGAGTTTCAGCAGGCGGTGCATGCGGCAAGTTTGATGGTGCTTTCAGGAACCCTTCTTCAAACTGTGACTTCTCTGCACATCAATCAATCTTATTGGAAAACCATACTGACTTAACACAACTGCTGTCAAATCAAGGTTGCCACGAAAGCAATTTGAATAAACCAACCAGCGAAAATATGTTCGACGATGCTTCGCAACCTGAAATAAGAGGCAATTACCACGGAATATTGGAGGTAGACATGGCCGTGCCAAAGCGATATCTTGCTGGGCCTTTGTCACGTGGCCGCAATAAGCATACGGTGATAAGATTCAGCAAACGCCGAATCGGCTACATTCAGCTCCGCGTCAAGTGTCAAAAAATTAAACGTGGAAATAACATTGAGACCACGCCGCATCAAGTCGCAAGTACTGAACAGCTGATCGATGTCACTCTTCTGCGTGTCAGGGACATCGCATTTATTTTGGGGATTAAGCCTGACATTGTGTTGGATCATGTTGTAAGTAAGGGAATTCCTAACATTCCACCAACGGATTTCATGAAATCTGTTTATTCCAAAATATACGACCCAGTCATACAAGTCGCCACTCCAATAGCATCTTCCATGAACTATAATTGCCCAGGAATTATGTACGACCACATGATCCACCTGGAACATTATTTGCGAGTACTCCTGCCGGTAAGCCAAATTTTGATTTGTTTTCTTTGTATCTTTCAACGATTTCAGCAATTTGCCATTCGTCTTGTTTTTGAAACATCATGGAATTCGTGTTTTTGTCTCACACAAAAATTTCAAGGTGCTGGAAAAAGGCATCAAAACATCAGGCGTTGATTCTTTAGGTTTTATGTAACTGCTGTATGATAATTAATCAAAGCACAAAATATTTTTTCGTGGCAATGCGCATGTGTGATTTGTGATTTGCCACACTGCGATCAACACTTGACTTCATAGCGCTTTGGAAACAATCTTGTAATTCGAACATTTACAATTGAAGTTTCAAATTTATAATGAAATTTATAGCTGTAGTCTTGTGCTGCACAATTCTTGTCGTGCCCAATTGCTACCCTCGCCTTTTCCGATATCTTTCTGTGCAGAAAGTAGCGATTCATTGCCTCTGTGGAATTCATCTTTTTGCATAAATTAGCGCTAATTTTCCGAACACCACCCCATTACTCCTTTTGTTCAGTGTACTTAGGCGTTCATATTGTTTTCTTATTGACGCTAAATGCTGATGTACCTGAGATTTTTCAAGAATCAAAGTAAGATGGGCCTAAGCAAGACATACGAGTTTTTTGATAATACCACGTCATGAAAGTGATGCGAATAATAAAAAGCCAGGCCACGGGTTGTCACTGGGAAGTTCCTACTTAATGCCACTATCCTTGCTGGATTTGCTGGCCGTTTGTTGCCGACCGTTCAAGTGTCGTAGTTAGTGTATACCAAGGTGTGCGTTCCTGCGTTTTTAGAGATTGAAACCTGAATCAACCTGACTGCAGTGCCCAATAGCAATAAAAACATTTCAAGCATCAAAAATGGTTGGATAGTTATAAACGAGGCAAACTCAACAGCTGACTATATTGTAAAAACATTGAAAATTCTAGATGACACCGTTTTATTTTAATGTGGTGTTTGAAAAAATAACAATTGCAATTTTACATGACTTAAAAGATATTGCACTCGCATTTGTGACAATGCTGTTTGTGCACAAGTCCCGAACAAAGCCTGAAATGAGGGCAAGTCGCAGATGCAGAGAAACCACTCATACATCACATTTCTGAAAGGATTTCGAAATTCAAAGTTTTTAAAGATAGCAAGAAAAGCGCACGAATTACTGCCGAGGATTATGGACGTCGGTAGAACAGAAACAAAGGGCTGCGGCCCGTTGGATTTCAAATAATATACTGTCACACTTCATTTGTAATTGTTCCATAAAATACTTCAGGCAAAGTGTGTGCTTGCTAAGGAAAAATATCTTTGGTGTAGTGCAGTTTTTTAAGGAAAATGTTACGTACCCGGTATGGACATGTAGGGACCCGATTTTCTCTGATTCTAGGAACCCGATTTTCAAATCTAGGAACCCGAATTGGGTCCCTAAAACACCTCAAAAAACATGGTGTAGTATAATGCAGTGGAGTTGTTAGAAAATTGTACGCTAACTATGTTTTCTACGCTTGGGTGGAAGTTTGCAGGACGTGTCCACCTACTGTGTCAAGGAGCGCCGCCACGCCCTAAAAATGTTTGGCACAGATAAACAAAGCAAATACAAAACCGCAAATTTTCATAATGCACATATTGTGACCACCTACATACACGTGGCTCTCTTAAACTCAATTATGGAGAAAACATTGCCTGCAAAATCTGGCTGCAGACGACAAACAGTGGTCGCAATCAATCCAAAACAACTGTCATTGCTACCATGGTCATCTTGGGTCTGTTGCAGAAACATAAAGGCGTTACTTTGCAGAGACAGCAGAAAACAACTTTTACGGATGAGCTACGCAAGCTTATCTGTCGGAGTAACAGCTCCAGCGTTGCTGAACGAACAGTACGCATTAAAAGTTAAAAAAATCATTGCTGTTTTTCGTTTGGGATAGATAGAATTTCTGAGACAATAGTCAGTCCCAGTACGATGGCAATTTACTGGTTCGACTCGTGCAATTTCAACGCTACAGTCTGCTCACTCGATGCTAAGCGCAAATCGCACTTTGTTGTTGCATTTGTTTGGAGTAGAGGAGACCCAACTCGTTCATCCAAACAAATTAGGAACATGGGTGCATTGCAAGTTAAGAAAATATGCCAACGTTTCAATCTTGGCGTTTTCTGTGGTCACATCTTTTGCTTCGTGTTTCCTTATTCTGAAATTTTTTAAGGCTTAATCCGCAGTTCACTGTTTATTATGAAGTTTCCCAACTCCGCATATCTCAATTTTTTCTTAGTTCGATAGCTTCTTGGAGCGTCGTAAATAGTTGATGAGTTCAACCCAGTGGTGTATTTGCTGTTACGGGGCGTCGAAGCGAAGGAGTAATATTTTTGTTTATTACGAGTGTTTTTCTGAGATTAAAACTTCTCAAAGAAATATGCTATTCAACGAAATTTCTGTCTCAAAAAACACAAGACAACAAGATCCGAATAAAAATTTTTTCCGTCTATTCCCAAATATTTATTTTTAAAAAAATTTCAAAGTCACATCGTAATGAATCATGTTTACACTTAATAAGCGGTCTTCATAGAGCAACGACACATACCTCGCTAACTTTTCTTTCGAAGGTGTTTGTGTTATACAAGTCCCAACAAACGGTTTTCTCATCTGCATACATCAGTTTGTGTTTGCTGGATTCGCGACAACAAATGTATGTAATTTGCTATCTTCACAAATATCCGGCGAAGTTTTTCCAAGGGTACTCTTCAGTACGTATCAGAGGTGGCCACGGATGCGGAGTGCCGGAGTCGATTCCGGCAAGATTCTGCGTTTTTTTTTTCGGATCCGGGTGCGGAGTCGAACAATTTTAAAAAATAGGCCAGGGTCTACAGTCACTATATTTTCGTCCGTAGGACTCTGCGTGGTCTTTGTAAATGTCATTACTTAAGTAAAAAAATTGCTGAATTTCGGTTGGATCAGTGGTTGCTGGAGTTTGAACAGGGGTCGGATTCTCAAATTTGGAAAAATGTCAGACCCGGATCCGAATTAGAAAATTTAAGAACAGGAGTATGGTCGGAGTCAAAAAATGTAACTCCGGCCACTTATGGTAGGTATATCTACCGAACGGCGTTACGTGTTGTCACTCATTGGCCACTTGTATTTTGAGAGCTGTTTGTTTAAATATAGGCGCTGCCTAACTCACTGAAAGAAAAGTTTATGCATCGTTATAAAATCTGTTTTATAACAGATTTTCAACCTTGGGATGCTACCGAAAAAATTAGGTGGCCTGAGATTCTCCGTAATAGCAAATAGCTCGTTTTGCGCTTCAATCAGTACACGTTAACGATATTATATTTTTGATAACAGTTGTACTACGAAGAAAATTTTTGCATTGATGCACGTGATTTGCCGAAGTACGTCACTATTCGCACGTACCAACCTGTTACGTGCGTTGACGATGCAGTAATACAGGTAAGGTTGCGTGGGTTTGCGGTGACACCGTTTGTTTTGGTATACAAGTCATTTTATTGACGGTAGATAACGGGCTGTAAAGATTGGTTCCGACATATCAGGTTTAATTCGGTTACTTCGTGCAAGATTTGTGAACGTTTAATTGTTGATGCATAATGCATACTTGGTAAACCCTGATTTCGGCACAGTGGTAGTGTTGCAGCCTCTCCGTTGTCGTTGCGTTGAATGTGCGATTCACCACGAACGGGATGTGCGCGAAGAGCAACACCCATATATATGTTCCGCGAACAAGCAATAGTAGAGTGATCATGGCACGTGATCTCTATTGTTGCTTGCTGCCACAATGTGAAGCGCACTTGCCGCTCGGGTTTTCCGATCGCAACAGTAGCATGAAACAGTCCAGGTGAACTCTAAACAGGTTCTGGTGCCTTGTACAGAGATAGCATGCCATGCCCTTGTTTTATGTTGTCTGAGATTGCGCAAACGTAAATAGCTGGTGGAGCTGTGTGCTGCGTCTGGTAATAATTAATCTGTTGTGCAGTGTGGCCCCAGGGTATCTACGTTCGTGTTTACTGTTGGTCGTTGTAGTAGACTGTTGCTTCAGCTTTTTTGTATGTACAGGGTGACACAAAATAAACGGTCATCACCAAAAATCGAATAACTTCCAAATTTTGTTTAGACTTCAGCTACATTAGGTCAAGCCTGTGTAGCAGACATCTCCAAAGTTTCAAGTCTGTACTACAAAAACTCTTTGTTTCACTGGCGCTC
>JGI24021J15306_10000772_pt1 | contig 27580 bp, 17 predicted proteins | sample Ectturendosymbi1_FD_15306 | JGI IMG/M metagenome (IMG submission 15306) | reverse complement strand
TCGCGCTACACACATGATGGTGTTATTCTTCACGCACATCCCGTTCGTGGTGAATCACACATTCAACGCAATACCACCGGAGAGGTTGCAACAGTATCAACCTCTCTTGCTGCTGGCTCTTGCAATCACACAACAACTTTATTTGTTAAATTTTGCTTGACACACAGAACTATGACATTGTACAAATCAAGACAGAAACAACTGCATATTGACCTTGTAAAAAAGGAGCATTGCGTTGATAGAAAATGTGACGCAAAGTGCCAAGATCTTGAAGTTGTAAAAGTTACGGGCAAATAATCCCTGAAAAAAGAAAATATTATTACAATTTACAGTTGCCATTTTATGCAGTTTTCTACTTTCGCAAATGATTCTCTATGTACACAACAAAATATTTTACATTCGAAATGGTTTGCCTTCTTATGCAAATTTTTACGAAAAGCTAGTTCTCTGTGAAGCTTAAACCAAAAACATAAAAAAAACTAGGAAATAGCCAGCCAAGACACCCATGTAGGCCAAGTGCATTGGCAACGATGTTCTTAGAAACATTGCAAATGCATCTAAAAATAGCTTTTCCTGAAAGATATGAAAAGGAAATGTTTGAATTATGGATAAATAAATGACGCTCAATAAGCCTACATGACGTTCACCAGTCTCGTTAGCAAGCGCAGTGTTTTCTTCGTCAGTCGTTGCTTTCATCCAAGGTATATTGTTCAGGGGTCAAGGGCAGGGATATTAAACACCAGGCTTAATTTATTTCCGACCCTTAAGAGCTTACTCGACCAGTTAACGGACACAATAACAGCTGGTTCAATTTTAGCTGATGAGGCATGTTGATGGCGATGCACCTTTCATTACTATAGCATGTTTTTTTAAGGAAAATGTTATGAACCCGATTTGGATCTGTAGGGACCCGATTTTCTCTGATTTTAGGGACCCGATGATAATTTTCTCTGACTTTAGGGACCCGATTTGAAATTCTAGGGACCCGATTAGGGTCCCTAAAACGCCTTAAAAAAACCCTGACTATAGCATCTTCTTGAACCGCAACGTGATCCCATGGAAAAGATCCATGTTTCAGTGTGCAAATGCTGCATAAAGTTTATCCAGATGAACATATTTTTGAGAAATGAGTGGTATATGATACAGTAGGTAAGAACTTGTCGCACCATCGGGATTAAGCACATTCTTAAAATTTTTACACTTTTCACAAATCTCACCACAATCATATGCAAAGTTAGTACAACACAGTCATTATTGAAGACTGTTAATTTTCAAGGTAAACATGTTGGGAGGATTTAACGTTTTTGGTACATTAATGCCATCGAGAGCTCGCAATTGTTTTATTATTATTTTTCCAAACGTTTCGTCCTTTCGAACTTACAGGGTTGTTTCTTATGTAATGGCACGGCAAGTCGAAGAAAGCGTACAGCAATGATGGCATCAGAAAACAATTTAACAATACTGAGACTTCGTCCAGGCGCTTAGTTTATTTGAAAAGCCTTTTGTTCCAAACAGCATGGAAGAAACTCCCAATTATGGAAACACATTCGACCTAAAAGTTGAAAGTTTCATTAGGCACATCGAAAGCCCTTACATTAAAACTGGGGTAAATAGATACGGAAAGCGTGATAATCACTTGGCGGCGTTTCGGCGCGGGGGGGGGTTTGCAACCCGCTTTCATTCAGGTAAAAATTAGACTACCGCAACACCAGTTATGACCAAATGCAAAACTACGGTGAAAACTGCTCAACATTATTTGCATATACATAAAATGGCACATCAAGTCTTTCATTTTTAATGTCTTAAGCAGTCTTGTGATACTGTCCTTGCATCTGATTAGTATCTATAAATTTGACATCCATAAATGTTTGTAAGTTTTGTGTTTGTAAAGAATTCATCGTCGAACGCAAACCATATTAAATTTCATGTTGGCGTCGTGATTGTTCAGGTTAAACTGGTTCATTTTACTTAATTTTTTTATTGACAAGCATAGCTGTATTCATCCAAAAAGCTGAAGAACGTGTGACCAGAAACAAACATTATTACACAGATTTGCAGACTTAATCAGTCACTGCAGTATTAGGTGGGGTGTTCTGTTTTCTGTGTTTCGGTCTTCCCTCGGTAAAATTTTTATAACCACACTGGCGTTGTGTTTGTTTCTTAATTGGTTACATTTCGTCAATACGTTTATTTCAACTTTTCAAATTTGCTATCCAGCTGTTAAGCTTGTAGTCCACGTGAAGACCTCATGGGTACTTTTTTGTCCGCAGGAAAACTAAATCATTTGCTTGGCTAATTAAAAAACACGCATCTCTTTGCTTACACGAATCAGTTTGCTTGTTTACTAAAAAAAATTCAGTTAACGCAAATGTGAAATACAGGAGCAAAATTTCTCCAGAAGTTACTTGGGAACATTTTGAAAAAAACATTCTCTTCACAAAAGCACAAGACATATGACAGGAAGTCACTGCACGTGGTAGCAAAACAGTTTTCATCCTTTCACAGTCAGCCAGAGTGAGATCCTACAAACAAGAGGAAAGTGACAAGTACTTAAATTCAAATACCTTCACTCCATTGCTGAAGCTATTCAAGCGTTCCCAGAAAGCAGCATTTTTGTCCTCGACCTTTTCTTTTGTCGTATACCGTTCCGGTCGACCGCTTTCACGTATGACGTATTGCCACGGTGAAGTTGCAGGCTCTTCCGAAAACAGTCGTTCTTTTCCCCTGGGTTTTCTTTTGGTATCTTCTAAAGTTCCCTTTTGTTTGTTGCTCTTGCTGTTAACTGCTGCACTCTATAGGAAAAGTCAGTCATTAATCGTGTTCAAACATGTTCTCTTCAAAGTGGGCACAATTTTTTTGTAGTTAACTGCATAAACTATATTTTGACCATATTGCAATAATGCCAGTTGCACCTTGAGCTGGTTGGATGCTAAAAACCTTCGGTGTTAGATAAATCATGTGAATGATGTTTGGTCTAATGTGCGTTATTTATCAGATACGTGGTCGGAAATTTCAGAGTGGAAATTTCAGGGTCGCTGCTCCGCTTGTAAAAAAACTTTCTGCCGACACCTGTTATTAGGAATTGCAGTGGTTTGGGATTACCAGCAAAATTACAAAGAATTCCAGGTGCTCGGTAAAGCAGAATTTTTGATCCAGAAACAAAAGCAACACTCCTCCGGATCTTGTTTGATTCCATGCTTTGAACCAAGTTGCTCTTTTTGTGACAAGAGTTTTTTTTCACAGCAGAACTGATCACCCGCTGTTTACGTTGAAAAAATCGTTTGCACTTTATATCAACTAACTAGTAAAAATATTGGCGTTTATAATTACCACTACAGTAAAAACGCCCAATTTGTAGGTATTGCATCTCCACAAATAGAACAAAATTTATCTCTTTAGCGGATTACACGTAATTTGGTATCCCGCAGATCTTCACTACTTCAGCTGAAAAGAATGCCTCACATTGGATCCACTTTGGCTGCTCGATGTTCCGAGCTTCTTCCTGATGCAACTGCGTTTTTCTCCTTGATCCGCAGCGACAGGGGTGGACGTTCCGCTCTCGAACTCGGACGCGAGGAGACTGAGAGTATCCGCAGCCTCGTCGACTGTGAAGTCGCCGAAGCCAGCGTTTCGTTTCGGATTAGCGACAACCTTTATCAGCTCCTTTCCTTTCCTGAAACAACAAAAATACAGAAAAACGTGGCGACGATCACTTTTTAGAGGTCGCAGGGCATATTGTGCGTTGATGCACGCAAAAAACATTTCCGTTCATGCTGAGAGTTGCATTTTGCTAGACTGCCGAGACAGGCAGTTCATGATTGTTTCTTATTTGTGCACTGCCAAATCCTAAGACGGAAGCAGGTTTTAGGAACTATTACAGCAATTAGAGATTTACTTTTTAATCATTTGCAGAAGGATAAAAACACTATTTTACGTTTAAAAGTCATTCCTCCCACACGATTTCCAGTAATTGTTATTGGAAAATTGCTGGAGTTGGAGATGAGTCGATTTTGCAATTCCAAGTTTGCTCCATACACTCATATTGCAAGTATATTCTACTCTCTATCAACGTTGTCATTAATCGAATGTTTTCCTCTATACCGATTTAGAGAATTTGGTGAACGTTGCAGAGTTTTCACTGGAATAATACGTTTTTGTAATTCAATGTATGTACAAGAAATGTGAAAGGTTACAACAGCAAGAGGGCTACGAACTTCTATAATTCGCAGAAGCCTGATCAACGACCCAAACTTTTGTACTAAACTGAAGTTGGGGTGGGCGAGACGGAGGGAAAGTTGAACTGACATTTAAGCACTGCGACGTCACGGAAGTAAAAAAACAACAAATTTTTCGAAAGCACTCAATCAAATGTTGTTGTCCCTCTTACGTTACGTCCAGACCGAAAACATCAGACAGCAGTTGGTCGTTTTCGCTTGCAGCCGCTTCACAGATGTTTCGGTGATGTCTCGTGCTTTCCTTAGCTACAACCTGCAATCCAACAAAAGCACTAAACATGAAAATTCCGCAAAAACATCAGTGAAGTTTATTTCCATATTATTGAAACGTAAAACCGCCGTTGTTTTCACAACGTTTGACTCCAGGAGGCGGATATGAGGTATGCAGTTCAAAACAAATTTGGAGTGCAAGATTTGTTACCGCCTTTTCTTTTTCTGTAGCACGGTTTAACGCCAATATGCATCAGCCGCTCAGCACCGAGCAACGGGATACACAACACAGGGGAGTACACAACATGAAGATTTTACTCGAACGAGTTAGTGAGTAAAATAGTAGACCTCGTGAACTCAGTATCGCAAAAAAGGTAACACTAACGCAAAGCTCCTTTTAGCATGGGCTGCATGCGTCTGTTGTACAGTGGTCCAAGGATCTTCCACGAACACATTAATAGCAATTGAGTTTTTAAGTTTGCATCAAATCTTCCCTGACCTGAGCAACCCTTTTATTCTGCTGGACTTTCATTTCCTTCCTGGTCCAAGCATTTGAAGACAATCGAATACATCGCTTGGAAAGAGTCAGAGTGTGGAATTTTTTCTTTGTAAGGAAACCAGTTAACGTCAACATCTGCGCATGGCAACTAATCCCGTCTAACTGAGGTGAAACTAGCTGAGCCTCGTGTAAATCGTTCGCGCGTGGACAGCCTTCGAGAAGTTTGGATAAAAACAAAATTGCAAATGTCATCATTTGAAGGGACACATTCTCCTGATTTACAGACATCCCAAAATTTCGCTGTTGACAAAAGGATTGCGCTAACGTGTGTTGTACCTAATAGCAAGCGCGTTTGTTTTTACCCGTGTCACTTCCGTTTCCGCTTCCTCCTTGGTAGGATCAGGCATGTTCTCGATGATCTGGGAGAACGTTGTGCTCTTCACAGCAACGATGAGAGAATTGGAAAAGAGAAGAGTGGACAATATGCTCCAGATAAGACTGAACAAAAAAGAAACAAACAAGATCGATCATCGCATGATTACTGCAGAGGACGTGGACACTGACGCGAACTTTGGGATTTGTTTGAGATAATACTGAAATACTGATGCTCAGTTTTTTCTTAATCAAATGAAACGAACTTCCGCAATCAAACGCCATGAAGAAACAGGTCTTCTTGGCAACATCGATTATATTTTCCCAAAATGGTATGTTTTTTCACTAACGTTAATTTTAAGTTGGACAGCGCAATTTTGTGAGCGAAAGAACCAGACAATAAATCTGTTAAAACATAAACAAGAAGCAAAGTAAGGCGCAGCATCTAAACAGTTCTCAGAATATTCTCAGAAAAACGGATATACATTCTGCAGTATACGCTTGCAATTGTTCAACAGTTAGGAAAACTTTGCTACATCGTTGATCAACGTCTTACGAGGGCTTAGTTTTAACGGATTTCAAAGTGTGGTCAAACAGCGAGTCGTATGACGCACTAAATCGACGATATATTAGCCTCTGGTCGTTTATGCTGTTTATGTTATGTTATTAAATGATAAAAAAAAATTTTAACTTTCATCTTTGGTGAAACAACGAGTCAATCTTTGACTTGGGAGCAGTAGAAAACTGGCTTGGCGATTACCGTCAAAGTAACACGTTAACAAGTTCAATTATATCCGCAGAAGAACACCTGTTTTCTCCAGCGACACACAAATACGGATGGTCAAAAACGCACTTGTTAGGGTAAAATTGTTTGTTTTCCTTGTCAAATGCAACACACACACATCTTGTGCTTTGCAAAGGTGTTGCAGGAAGATATAAAGATAGACTTTTATATAAAAATAAGGAACCGATTTTGAACGAAACGAATGTTTTCGTCACAGGAGACAAGACCTTGTAATGAATCTTTATATTATTAACTCTGCAAAACCTCGGAGCATTTTATCATAGAGACCCTAGTTTTGCACCCCCACCTTCAGTGTTGATCGAGATCTCGCATACGTTAAGTAGGCCTATATACCATACAGTATCATACAAACAATAACCTATGATCTTTTTAAACAATAACCTACGATTTTTTACGAAAAACGTAAACATTATGGGCTTAATGCACTACCCGCAAATCAAAGCAAATGGCCATTGAAGCAAAACGAAAAGTACAATTGCTTTTACCTCAAGATCGCCATAAAAAACGACACAATGTTTTTGTTGAAACCGACAAAGATCCACAGAAGGCCGGTGATCATTTCGAACCAAGACAATGAACGAAACTTTCCAATACGCTTCGTCAATCCTCTGACGCTGAAAGTTGGTGGAATGTTTTTCCCTTCGTTCGTTCTGTCCAAGCGAAATAGAAAATAGTTACAGTCCTCAACAGCTGCGAAAGTATCTCTCACACACGTCAGCGGGTTGGTTTTAAGAGTTTAAGGGAGTGCGACCAAAATTAGCGAAAACACTAACAATGACTCAGCGAAATCAAAAATGACTCAGCGAAATCAATCACGCATTTGTGGAAAAGTATGTCAAGCATTTTAATTTCGTATCAGGTTTTGCTTACCACTGCAACTACGATGGGCATGCCCGAAATTTGAATGCATCAAAATTATGAACGCCACTTGATTTTTTGTTGTTCATTCGCATCAGACTTTAAGTCAATGAGAATACAGCGCAAAGTGCCGCTGCGACACATTTTACCCTGAAACTTGCTTCACGTCATCTTCGGCTTTTTCGGGACTTCCCCCTCCGAAGCCAGCTTCACTGATATCAGCAGCAAGTTGCATCTGAAGGATATTCGGATGATGTTAGGAAAAAATGAAGTGTCAACACGCTCGACGAGCACGAAAAACCAGAACGCCTCAGAACCCAAAAGTATATCAGGTGAGCATTGGATCTTCTCCACACATTCTGCACTTTTAGGAGTTTGCGGAATGGTCTTATGTTCTCCAAGGTTTTCACTTACAAGCAATCAAGACAGCGACTGACCTACGTGCCCCTTTTTTTTCATCGCGAACAAGACACTTCACAGGTCAAGTTATGCCTCACGCAGAACCTTATCACGTAATATTATCGCTGTCTATTCCTTCACAAAGTTAATGACCCAGGCTCAGAAAAGGAATATTGCGACAAATATCTGAATGCAAAATATCTAAGCACATAACGCAATGCGATATACGAAGACTGAAAAAAGTAACTGCTATTTCACAGGGCTGGATTCAACAAACTGTCTTCCGACAAGTGAAAAAGAAACAAGTGATGCGGACATGACGTCACGCAGGCGAGTGAGCAAACAAAACAAAGAAGTCTTATGCAGGCTTATAAGGCAAACATCATGAAACGAAAATACCTCGAAAATCGTGTCTTCGCAGAAATTAACGAACTCGTCCATTTTTCCTTTGTCTCCATTGGTGTTTATGATGTCAAAAAAGAATTGTCGTTTCGATTCTTGCACTTGCGGTTTCTGCCATTGCTCTAAACTGGAAAGTAAATTTTTTCCCAAAGTTATGCAAGAGAAAATGCGCCTTAAAATGAAACGTCTAAATTACTTAAATGATAAACACACTTGACCATGTACAAACGAAAATTTTACGCAAACAATCTTGTAAACTGCTTCCCTTATACTGTAATTAACTTCGTCCTGTGGAGGACTGCATCTCAAATGACCACTGGTCATACGCTGACTCCCACTTCCCGTACATTTTATGAATCGGTCTACATGGAACTTAGAAGAGCACCATGCAGCGGTGCTAAGTGTCATATTAACCGTATCTTGAGTTGTCTTGTTTCATCTATTTGTGTGGTCTTTGTTAGGGCCATGTGTGCGTGCAAGTTGTATGAAGACAATAAACAAGAAATAGGCACATTTATCAACAACAAATTCTTCAGGCAATTTGTAATTTAATAAGTTACGGACAGAACGATCTTGCCGAATTCAGATGACGTTGCCGCACCTTGAATGTTTGATGTTGAAATAAACTCGTTCGATTCTCTTCGCGCTTCCCACGATTTCGATTTTTCCGAGGTTTTCCCGGAAGTACTCGAGCATCGCCTCAGCCATCACCAGAAATTTCTTCAGCCTAAAAAGTTAAATTATCCTCAGCAGTTGCTGACGATTCCTATACGAACACGTTTGACGGACGGAATGACCGACCTCGCATCTTTGGGCATATGTTCCGAGAGGTTGCTGAGCAGGACACCCATGTTGAAGCCGATGTCGACAGCGGGACCGTGGAATTGTTTTGTGAACTCGCGGTAGTTCAAGTTGTCTCCTTCCAGTGTCGCGCAGCTGAGCAGAAAATCTATTTCCTCGCTGGTCGGAGTTCGAAAAAGAAAGACAAGAAAACCGAAATGTTCAGGAGAATTGACAAGCACAACAACTGGCAAAGCTAGAAACTCGATCAAGGCCGGTGACACAAAAACTGGTGTCTGAAGCAAAATTTATCGTTTGCGAGTTTTCACATCAAACAAATAAGCTACGGACATAGCGATTTTTCACGTACACAAAAAATCGGTATTTGCTGCAAATTCACTGACATTGTACTTAAGTTCTATGATTACAAAAAACTTTCAGGGTTGCTGAATCTGTTGTTGAATTACTACAAAAGCAAAAGAAAACTTTTTTCAGAGTTACTGAATCCGCAAGAGTAGGCTACGTAATTTAAAATGGAAGAGAACATATTTTCAAGGAGGTTGTGACATTTACGGCATTCAGTAATGGAATGTTGTTGAAGACTATGGGTTGGCGCGGCGTTGCATGTGCGATTCACCACGAACGGGAAGTGCGCGAAGAACAACACCATATATAAGTGGCAGGAACAAGCAGTAAAGTAGAGTGATCATGGTGTGTGATCTCTATCGTTGCTTGCTGCCACAGTGTGAAGCTTTGCGCACTTGCCGTTCGGGATTTCCGATCGCAACAATAAAATATTTGTAATATTTTGTTTTAAAGCAACGTCCATTTTAGGGGCGTCATTCTCAATTTATGAATCTTGTTTTCGACAAAGCTAAACAGGTTTGAAAAAATTAATGGTGATTTTCTAAAGTTGAAAATGCGTTTTGTGAAAACACCAAACGTTTTTTAAACTTCTGGAAAAATTAACTTGAAATTTTAACTCAGCGCATTCACACGATGCAATATGAAACTGAAGAACAGAACGAAGCATTCCCAGCAGGGGTACCTACTGTTCGCTACAAAATTGGCGATTAATACGCTGACTATTTTGCAGTGAAGCCACTTTCCTGACCTAGAATACGTTTTCGAAGCTTCCAAGGCGCGAGAAAACTCTTTTCTGGATACGATTCCCCTTTTGTCAGGGTCATATTCCTTGAACTTGTCAGATGATGTAATATCTTCCAGCCTGAGGAACATGTTGAAGAAGCGGATGATCAAAGCGACGTTGTGCGACGATTCAATCAGCGTCTCAACCAATTGGCGACCGATCGTTCCGTCCACGATGTTGCCTGGCAACGAATAGATTTGAAAAGAAAACAAATCCATTCCACGAACATCTGTCATCAACAACTCTCCTCATCAGCAAGAACCGGTCTTCACATGTAGCAGCATTTCGGAAATGTGCTGTTTTATCTCGAGTCAGTCAGAAGCGAACTCTCGCTGAGCTACGCTACTCCCTGTAAATCGGAACACCTCCCAACCGTGCAACACACTTCACATGAAAAGTATACGAAATAAAGTTTTTACTGTGTTTTCTCAAACAGTGGCACTCGCTAAATAAGAGAAAAAAACATGTATGAGAGTGCGAAAGCTTGAAGAATATTTTAGCACACACAAAAACCACATTTGTTTGGACAAGAAAAAACCACATTTGTTTGGACTAGACAAGAACAGCCTTGGACGAAAAAAAGTTGAAGCAAGCAAAAAAGGACAAGTGACTGAGGAGAGATTTTGGCATTGAGACTTCTACCGAACTTTCATGGCTAGCAAAAGCATGACTGGATAAAACTCGTTGATCAAATATGGAGTTCAGTAAAATACGTTTTCACTCATTCAACAAAGGAAATATACCTTCAAGCATTGACAGCAGCATAACTACCATATCTTGCTGCAAGTCTAGTAACTGGTTGAGCAACGACAACTGCCGGCCTGAATCCTGCGAAAGCTTCATCTGCATGTTGGCGAACAAGTGCAAGAAGCCGACCACTGCGTCCCAAAGTCTGCTATGAGCCAGGGCTTGCTGGTTCCCTTCACAAGGTCCCTAAATAGACGCATGCATCACTATCGGCATGTCACACACTGTGTTTCAAGAAATTCATTAACACGATGCAATCAATTTACTTCACCAATTTGTTAAGTGATCTCAAATTTTCACACTGTAAGCGGAAACAACTCAAACTATCATTATTCTTTATGTTTCGCACATTTATCTTTTCAGGTATATGAGCGGCATTCGCTTCAGTAGAAAAACGTTATGGGTGTGTCACAGCATGCTCGAACGCAGTTGAACAAAACTATACAGAGTGCATTTGGAAGAGAAAAAATCAACTATTTGCAGTACAAAATTTGATATACAACAAAACGTTCGAGGAGTGAGAATGAACACGTACAATAAGTTAAAAGGATCTGGTCGATCACCAGTATAAGAAGAGGTAGTCAAGAAAGTTAGATAATTACGCGAAGCCCCAAAAACGAGAAGGATATATGTCCTGGCATAGGTGGTTCGCGTATTCAAAACTTATGAAATCGTTCTTCTGATCCCAATACGTTTGAATTCCTAAATACAAATTCTTTTAACAGATCCGTTTTACCAAACACGGCGTCTGACTAATTTCATACGCATGGAGTTCGAAGCTACGCAGAATAAGCTGTACATCTCAAACGATAAGTTTTTTTGCGAAACCATTCATATTAAAGCAAAAGCATGTTTGGCGCAAAAAAGCTGTCAACAAACGTTTTTCATAATAAGCAGGTGATAACCATTGAACGACTGCAACGAACCTGTATATATTCCGTCAGGGAGTTAAATACTTGCTTCGCAACACCTATCGCTTTTGAGAAGCTTTCCTGGCCCTGCGAAAATGAAAAAGTTAGTAGGTAAGTTGTAGATCAGGAGTTCCCAACGTTCCTCTGGCCAAGTAACCCTTTAGCGTTTCGACAGATGAGCATGTACCCCGAAATTATAGATATATTTATCAATGATCATATAATGATTTTTGAAAATAATATTCACTGATATATGTATCAATAATGGGAAATAAACAATACATAAATACTATTTTACCTTCTATTGCTAACCGTAAATGCACCCTTGAAATATAAGCAAATGTAAATGTACCCCAAGGGGTACATGTACTACCCCAGGTTGGGGACCCCTGTTACAAATGGTTGTGCGATTCTAGATTTTGATCGAATGCAACATCAACGCGCACAGGTAAATGCAAAACACTACAAAACAAAAACCAAAGCTTTAGCAGATCTTACGTTTGTGTCTATGGTCTCTTTTGCCGAGTAATACCAGTAGAAGTCGCTGATAGATTCCTGCAGCCGGAGCAGATAGTCTACGGTGGAGACGATGACATTCACAGTCGTGCTGTTGCCAGTTTGTGTGCGGAGATAGTTTTGGAAATCTGCGGAATGAGTTGTCCGCTTAGCAGAACTGAGAAGCCCGTATTTATATCGGCATGCCGATGATCAATCTACTTTTCAACAGCATTCTCTTGCAGATATTTCGATGCACCGTCACTTCAGCAAAGGCTTGTGCATTTCCAGTATTTTAAATATGTCAAACGTCGCAGCATATTCAGACTTATTTCTAAGTCAATTTGGTGGAGCATTCAGTTTTCTACACGGTAAAGACAAGTCTGTACGTTTCACAGTTTACAACAAAAAATACGCAGGAAAAAAACATACTTCGCAGAAAAAACTGCAAAAATATGTTGTTGGAATGCTAAGTAGGATATCGAGAAACGTTTTTCATGAGGTATAAAACAATCTGCCACAAGCAGGAACCAATAGAGTCAAAAAAGTAATAATAAGCAGAAAATTCATTGAACCTGCATTGTGGCCTTCACACAGCAGTTGCAAGAACCGGAAGAGGGCGCAGGTGAGCTCAGCGTCTTGCATTGTCTTTTCGCCTGGTGGCGTTAAAGAAGTTCGCTGTTAAAATCATAGGACAGCAACACACACTGTGATGAAAAATACTGAAGCAAGTTCGCGGTGAAATTGGTGCAGCGACATGCAGTGGTGAGCACTGTGCAGTGAAGCAGTGTCTGCATAAAGCAAGTCACCTGGTTTGGGCATGCCGCTCGAAAACTCTGCAAAATGGAACACCGTTCAGTGAGTGCTGAAATTTAAATTTTCTGAATAAAACAACTTGAGTGCCTACCCCCGTGCAGATATTTTAGTGGCCTCATCTCGTAGTTGCTCAATTAAGGCTTGCACAAGTTAACGAGAATTAATTTTCCATACCGCATGCTGCAAGTTTGTTATTTAGCATATTCACTGAATCGGTTTAGTAACATTCCAATATCGCGCAGCAATATACTTATTAAGTTGAAGTCAAATGCACTTGCCAAGCAGCAATTCATTTCATAGGAGAAATGTTTACGATTAATATCCGTAAAAGAGGAGTTTTCTCAGAAAAACTCGTCAGATATCCAGGTAAACACAGGGTTCGTCGTCATTCAAGTCGCAAGTAGAAACAAACATAATTTTCCTTTTTTGGTCAGAATTGATTAAGCTAAGTATGTTACGTTTCAAGCTCAAAAGTTCGCTTCATGGTTGAGTGACATCAAGGCATGGTTGAGTGACTCACCCGATCCAGCTCCGTCACTCACGTGACCGAGGTTCTCCGCTTTGATGCACCGCTCGTATGCGTTCAGGTCAAGAACGCTAAAAAACAGTATAAAAAAGATGACCGAATGAGGTTATCAAAAAAGAAACTGGACTTATGCTTCTTTAAGAAATGTAATTGACAATACAACACAATTCGATCCGTTATAAAATTTCTCTTAAAGCAAATGCACACCTGTTTTGTTCAGGTCTAAAGTGAAATAAAGTGCAACACAAGATACAAACACGTTGCGATACCCATTATTAAACTATTTCTGGCCACAGCAAACTGTTTTCAGTTAAGATAATCACCTGCATTTGTTCATGAAGTCAGCAATACTGGTGAAAAAACGCACGTCTTTCTTGGCTTGCAAATGTCCAAGCATTATCTGGAACAGATTTTCTTAGAAGATAAAACGTCCCTGAGTTGACAGCTGTTCGCTGCCAGCAGAGACAATAATGAGCAACTTTCTCCACGAAATAAATTGCGGCAGTTTAATGTGAATAGAACACGACGTGTCAGCACAAACAGCGATTAACGAGAACGTGAGCAGGCATGTTATGTAATTAACGATTTTTTTGCCGAAGCACAACATAATGGTTTCAGTTATATTGCAAAAAGTGTAAAAATCGTAAGCCATTTCATTGCGCAAAAGGGAAAATATAATAACGATAAAGGTGGTACTTTCTGAATATCTTGGTTTCCTCCAGTCAGTAAAGCAATGCCAAGTTGTAGAGAAGCCATGACCGTTTCTGATACTTCGCCTCTGCTCGAGCTCAGCGAATACAAGACCATCTCTGCAGCACCTCTAGTGGCCAAACGCGTTTGTTCGAAGATCAATCTCTGCTTTTCACGTTCTTTTTCCTGCACAAGTCATGTGCACGATTTATTGAACAATTTTTCTTCTTTTTCATATTCGCACAAATGAATTAAGCATTCTGGTTGGGAAACACTGATATGCTATGTTTGGTTGAATTGGAAAAAAAGCCTGGAAACAATGAGTTTTTGAAGGCTCTTTTATTGAAAACAATTTGCACTAAGCCGTAAAATATATTTGAAAACAGAAAACATAACTTGGTTTGTCAAACATCAACCAAAGCAAGAACAGTAGTTTCATAAAGACATCAATGTACTGCCGATGCACTCCTCAACTATATGTTGTAAATTGCCGATTAAAGCAAAAAAAACTGGCGATCCAAAAAAAGCATGTGCAATAAATTTTGTAAATGTTAACATGCGATGATCAAATATTTTTTAGATTCCACCCTATCAATCGCGAACATTGTGAGAGTTACACCCAGCCACATGCGTGCGTCGATGCTTTCCAAAGTTAAAATAAAAAAATAGGGGGAACATGGTTTAAGTGCATAGCACAAGTACCTCAAACGACTTTCCCGTCTCACCATCGTCGCCACCACTATCGCCATCATCGTCGTCCGTGTGGCAGCTTTGTGACATCAGCTCCGAGTATTTCAGGTACAGCTCGTCGTCTTCCGGCACTCTGGAGACACAAGAGAGGAATGGAAAAACGCATGATCAACGCCAACAAAAACAAGATACTTTTGCGAATTCACTCGGTTTACCCTTGAGAAGTTACAGCCGCCATGCTGAACACTTGAATCAACTGTTTCAAAGGATCAAACGCCATTAGTTTCGACGATTCTTCCATTTTGTCTTCGCCCGACTGCAGAAGCAAAACGACTGGTTTGAACTCTGCATCAAACTGAATCGATTTGTATTTGTGCAATTAGTGCGTTAACACTCCCTCTATCCACATGTTAATGCATAATAGTAAGTCTACTTGTCTGACCACCCCAATAGCCTTGTAATGAACCTCAACTAACAGTGTTTTAGTTGCTCTCATCAACTAAAATTTATATTTTTCATACAGCACTTAGTCCGTCCATTTCACTGCAGAAACCCATCGTTTCTGTGAATCCATGTGTGTGAAACACCTGTAGTTGGCTGGAGTGTTCCCACGATTTGCAAAAAGGCACGTGCAGAACATTTGCAAAATTAAAGCAAGTACAAGTTACCGCACATCATAAACTACGGTGCAATGAAAAATGTGCTAGCCATTCTCATAAACACGCACTTGGCCAGAGGAAGTTTGTTCCCCTTAAAGTATACATTGTTTCTGTGAATACACCAATGCAAAATTTCGTCGAATCTGGATTTAAAAGATGCCATTTTTTTAGGAAAACGTCTATTCAGTAGATCCAAAACATCCACGGTGTAAACAGTTTTGATTTTTAAACAACGCTGAAAACGTTGATAGGAAGCATTTATAAAATTTGAGCGTCCATCTAACAATTGACATTTCCAGCACTTCCGCAGTTGATTAACAGTTTTTAAGTAAGGTTCATTCGAATAGATATATTCCACATTTCATGCAAGCGACTTAATGTTCCACTGCACATGAAAGATTTTAAGATTGTTAATGCAAAGATAACATTCAAGTCGAGCAGCAAGGCCTATTCCATATCTTTTTCTCGTCGAAATTAATTTTTTCATAAAAACCTTGATCCGCTGTTACAGTTATCTTCAAACAACATGCACCAAAGCAATTGAACACACACAAGTGTTCACAGATTGAGAACCATGCTATCTATAAAAACCTCAAACCACTTCCAAAAGAAACGTTGTGTGCCTCAGTACAGCGGAGCTTTCAAAGCGATCTAGAAGTAACGCTTAGCTAAGCTACTATGACCCCAGGATTACCGAAATAAGTCTATCACCCACCAAGTGATTTGTTCTACAGAATGGACAGCTGCACGAAAATGGAAGAGAAGCGGTTGAAATACGACTTGCTTTTTAAATTTGTTTATGTTTATCCGCAGTAAAAATATACCAAATAATGACTCAATCGATTTCATCCAATCGACAATAGAGTTTATCTATACAGCAGAAGTATTCGGAAGCTGCCAACACAGATTTTGGTCACTGTAGCTTTAGGATATGCCACAAAAATCTGACTGCGGGTTAAATGCATTTCAAAGATATTAACAAGAAATAACAAAGCGACTCAAAGTGGATCCGTATATCAACATAAAATCTGACATTGAGGATCAGTTTTCTTGACAAACACACTTTCACAGCAAGCAAAGCAATTTTTCACATGGTTGGACATCGATTATTACTCAGAAGCGCATGCACGGTGTGGATGTGAAACAATATCTTCCGTAGCAAAGGGCTTGTTGACCTTTGAAGTGAATGGCTGTACAGAATCATTCATTCACACCTATTCCGATCTGGTGCAACGTCAGGCCAGTGACATGCTGTTACATGAAGATCAAACTTCCGGCCTAAAAGATTGGGCGAATGTCGACAAAACTTTAAATATTTTCAACCGATGAGATTAACGTTTTATAATATGTTCAACCAAATTTACCATGTTGGTCCCTTGTGTATGCTTCACCAATGCCTGAGAAGAGCATAAAGTCGGTTGAATGCTTGACGTGATTAATCACTTGGTTGAATAATTTGAGAACTTGTTTGTTAAACCATCGAAATTTTCATGATATTATTCGTAAACTATGTGCCGTGCGTATTGGATCGATTTGATTATATTTTTGCGCATGAATACTTTGCACATGCAAATATCTACCAGGATCCAGCAGATGTTCGAGTTAGATGCCTGCGCAAGCGTCCACGCGTGCTGAAGCAATCTGATTAAAATGTTTGTGCGTTTCTTCGTGTGTAAACACTGCGCACATGAAAAGAACACGTGCGCTTGATGTCGTGTGAGGCTTTCAGATGGATACCTTACAAAACGCTTGGAAAAAGTTTTGGGCGAATTCCGGCCGCTCCGGCGCCACCCAGTGGTCAGCGTACGATTCGCAGAAGATCGACGTCACTTTATGCCTGTCAATCAAAGTTGCCTTTCAAAGTGTTGCTGGTATTGTCAAGATATTGTCAATATAAAATTGCACTTTAACGATCGCATCTGTTATGCTGGTGCAGGGAATCCAACTCCATTGAAAACATGAAAACGATTTCAGAAGATATTTTCACTGTTCGGCGAGTGAAGTACGAAAAAGTACTTTCTGCTGCAAGGTTGAAGTAGACACTAGCCTATTACTGCTGCAACTAACGTTCACAGCATCGAACACAAGTTCTAATGTCGCAAGTAAAAACATTCTATAAGACCTGAAAAAGTTCAAACTTCACTCGAACTTCCCACGTCCCACAGCATGGTATTTTGTTGGTCAATATTTACGACAGACATGCGACACAAAATGCAAACAAATCACTGACAACAGCAGCAACAACGAAAGTAACAGCAAGAATAACTTGTGCATAGCAACTACCGCAATGATTTCGACAAGACCACTTCTTTCCTGCTCTTCGTCAGAAAGCCACTTGTCCTTGTAGTTGACGAGGAAGCAGTTTGAAGCGCGATGTCTGATATGATTGGAGCATATCATCACGTGATATAGTATCACGTGGTATTTCACAAGGGTATGTCATCAAGTTTTATATAAGAATACTTGAATGCTCTTTTTTTCAAAACCATGTGTGGGCTTTCTATTAGATAGAGTAGTTTAGGAAATAAAGGCAACACTTTCACAACAATCTACGCCACTCGAACTCCTCCAAACTATTATATTTTTTTTCTGTCTACGCCAATCTTCTGACCAGTTACGCAGACTTTACTGTTAAAAATAAACTTACGCAGGAAGGTTGTAGAGTGGAACCATCCTGAAACAGGAAACCACTGCCAGCTTTCTTTGCTTAGACATCAGCTTCTTCCAAACCGCAATTCGACGTTTTGAGGGATGTTCCACCTGTCAGGATAAGACTTTTGCAAACAAGAAAAATGCAACTGGAATGATTTTAAGGCCGTACGTTGCCAGCTAAAGCTGATGAATTCACCTTAACAACAGAGCCCTATAACAACTTTGAGGTGTGGCTCAGCAGCTTTGTCACAAATAGCAATTGTAAACCAAAACACGGTGAACATTAGCTTTTTCTACATAGGTCGTCTGGACTAGATCACATCGTACAGTAATTAACAATACCATGAAAAGATGGTGCTGAACACGTGACAGCTCAAGTAACCAATCAACATGCTTCTCATCAACAGCCACGGCTTCCTCGTTTCCGTCAGTTCCATGCACATCCTGAAAACCATAGTTATTAAGTTTGGCATGCTGCAAGGCTTAGGAACAGAATAAGGAATAGCACTATTGCTTAATTGACTGACCGGGTGAAATGAAATCGTGTCTCTTTCATAACTCTGGCAAACATATTCTTTTTTGGATAGACTGGAGATTCTTGTGACGCCATGAATTTTAGTTACTTTCTTTAGAAACATAAATGAATACGTTTTTCACGAGGCAGCACTAAACACTTCGCTGAAAACAACCGAAGACATTGAAGCGAAATAACAGCAAAGACAAACACATTTTTAATGCGGTAGAATGCACCCGTCCACAATCTTCCACACAACGCAGTCCAATAGTATTTGTAACCGCTCGTATAAGATCACATTTTTCGACATTAAACAATGTTCGGCACATAAAGAACGAAAAGCCTTCCGCAGACAAATGAACAGTCAAAAGGTTTAATATCAACAAAGTTGTCGGTCCATCTGTATGCTATGCGAAGCTGAAGAGAGGAAAACCGCGGAATGAGCTTTCAATGAAACGCACTGTTTTCGAACAAAAGCCTTTGACGCACGTTTCCCACAAGACCAGTTCGGATAAATTCCCGGATGTCATCGTCGCTTTCCCGACGATAGAACATGGTCTTCGCCTCCTGCAGGAGCCTGTAATCGCCGGTTTGTCCAATGCTCAAAGCGACGGGGAGGAGTCGCTTGACGCAGGCGACTACGAGCGATGTAGAAGCGGAGTAGCGATCGCCCCGTCGCCGTTTAGTTCTTCGATTTTCCTTCGAACGAAACAATGATTTACGGAGACGGCGACCTGGTTCGCGCGACCTTTGCCGTTCATTCCACACAGAGACGAAACAAGTACAAAAGCGATATCTTAGATACAAAGTGCCGTGTGAGAAAAATCGTTTTATGTGGCGCCCTGACAAAGAAACGCACACATAGTGTTAAGAATAAAGTATAGGTTTTGCGTTGCGCTCCACACATTCAAACAATACACCCTGAACATTTGCATGCTGCAAATGCATATCAACGCGTAAGCAGTGCTTCAAGTTGGCACAGATTGGTTATGTTTTGTTGGAAAATGTAGATACCTAATTTGTTAACAGAACTTCACTCCAAACACTTAAAAAAGCCATTTCAACTACTAAAATTTCTTCAGTATTATACTTGTGGGAAAGCACCTTCAAAGTTGTTTGCTGTATATTTAGATGATTTATCTACTGAGCTAAACAACATTAAAGCAGGGTGTTATATTGGTGAAGTCTTATTATATCATTCGATGTTTGCTGACGATATTTGTGTGTTTTTCGCCCAAGTGTACGAGGGTTGCAACGAATACTTGATGTGTGTCAGGCTTACGCAGAATCGCATGGAATTATTTTCAGCTGCTTGTATGACATTTAAGGCTAAGAGTGCAAAAAGCACAGTCACTCCATTACTGACGCTGGTTGGTAAAAACGTGAAATCTGTTAACCGCTACAAATATCTGGGACTTATACTGGATACTGAGCTCTCAGATAACAAAGACATTCAGAGACAATTGCGATACCAACATTGTGCAGCAAACAAGCTGCGAGTCTCCTTTTCCCGATGTTCAAATGCAGTTAAAAATGTACTTTTTCGTTCCTTATGTACGCCCATGTATGCATCACAATTATGGTGTAATTTCAGAACGTTATGCATGCAGAGATTGCGTGTGGCTTACAATTTTGAATGCAGAACTCTATACAACCTGCCCTGAAGAGCGAGTGTTAGTAGCCATCGGGTTCAATGTAACATTCCCACATTTGAAGCATTGATGCGAAAATACAAGTCCTTGTTTCTGGAAAGATGCAGAAGGTCTAAAAACGTATGGTTGCGTGCTTTGATGCAGTCAGATTGTATATATTCGTCCTTATTCTTTGAACACTACAACCGTATTTTACTTTGTGACTGAATGCTCGGATATTGCAGTGTTTGTTCGGTTGAGGGTGTGCACGTCACAATGCCTTCGTACTTTACCTGGGCTTGACCGGTTTAGGAATTGAGCAGTAGTGTTGTACCAAGTGTTACGGGTTATCTAATAATAGTGTTGAGAATGTGTCTGTAACCTTGTCAATCATCTGGCTCCGATGCCGTTGTAAAACGTTCTGTTCTGTACGTTTTATCAACCAGCGTTGTACAGAAACTGTGTGTTTGTAATGTGGACTTCGTGTCTGCGGGCAAAATACATCATCATCATCATCATCAAAGGATTTGATTGAGACAAAAGATGCTGTACATGAAAGGCAAATGACGACATAGAACGAAACTGTCTTAACGTGACTTTTTTTGCAAGGTGGAGGTTTAAAACGCGGTATGGAACAAGCATCTTCACATTCCACTGTCACGCCAGAGGTTTAACGTAATAATTTTCAGCTACACGCGATCTAAGTGCTGGTTTCTGACCAACACAATGCAGAGCAAACTTTAAAATATTTTACTTTTTTATGCCTGAAATGCTTTGAATTTGGCTCAACCAGTGTTCGCACTTTTCGACAAACCCTGCCACTAAGATGCAAATCATAAAAGTGCCATTGCCACCTCGGACAACATCGCAACGGGTATTTGTGTGGAGCTTTTGACAACTCCCGCACTTTGCAGTGGTCATTACATGAGTGAGAGCAACACTGTGCAGGTAGACGTTGCGCCAAAGAGCTATAAAAAGCGCAACTTTCGGATTCTGTCTTCACTACTCGCTCCTCTGGCGGACGATAAAACGAGGTTCGTTAACTGGAAAACAATTCTTAGGTGACCATTCCACGCCATGGACGTGAGACAATTTCGACAGTCGGAGATTAGCACTGAAGGTTTTTCTCGCCTTGCCATTTGCCACGACCTACATTCCGCCATTGTTCTCGTTAGTTATCAGCAGGGGGGCACAGCGGTGATTGATTGGTTCGCAATAAAAGGGATCGACGATGCGAATAATATGTCTTGTTCTACAACGTCGAGACAGCTTGCCAGTGAAACAAGCTGAGAACAGTTGAATTTAATTCACAGAAGGCTGTAAGTTGCTTTGCAAAACGGACAATGTGTAGGCTGAAACAAGGAGGCAGAAACCAGATCAGAAAATACAATAAACGCAGAAGACAAGTTGGAGTATTGCATGATTCATCGCGAACAAACAAGTGCTTCAGCGTATTTTGCACCTACTTTGTGATGAAACAATAATTGCATTATATCGTAAACGCAAAAGTTGCATTAAAACCCTATAAAAATATGATTGTTGCTAAAAAGTACCAGCTAGCATGTCAGCAGTTTCTAAAAATATCCACAGTGCAGTTTGTTTTTCTTTAAGTGCTGTAGTTACAAACGAGTCAAACGCAGATCGACGTAAAAATCATTTTTTTTATTAACAATTTTGCATTAAGGAAACTGCTAGTTCTCTTCGCTTAAAAAGAGGGTATTTCAAAATATGTACAGTAAAGCAAACATTCATGCAGAGAATAAGAAAGTAACTTTCAAATGAGTAACAAATGCGACATCAAACCTTTACAAAGTTTTTGCTTAATTTAAAAACTGCAAAACGTTCGATAATATGACAAGCCAGGAAATACTTGACTGTATCAGCTTTCTGTATGTTGAATTCCGTTTGTCACTAAGATTAACATTTGGTTATGTGTTTTCTTTTTTAGTGAAACAGAGTAGGCTTCTATGCTCTGAAATTGCGGCGGATGAGAACGTAACACCAGTTTTGAAAAAATGGCTGTTTCCTCGAGCTCCAAGCGACCGGTAAGAAACCTCTTTTCTTTCTACTTACGTCATGTAGATGTACTTCCACAAAAATTGTGCTTAGCAACTAAACAAGAGAATGTCTGTACTTGAACCAGGAAAAAAACTGAAATTTTCCGGTACTGTAGCACTGAGCGTAGTTCAATGTGCTTGTTTGCTCAAAAAGTTGTAAATAGAGGCTGGAAGTTTGAAACTTTCAGAAAATACCATATGTCCAGGGGGTGTCTTTTCAAATTCGGTGTGGCTTACCGTTTGCCTTTCTGCCTCTTGTAGTTCCAGTGAGTGTGACTACAACATGAAGTGAAATCCTTTTATGGCCGGTGTGATAAATTTACAGTCAAAATTTTCAGGTAGTTAGGTAGGGATGAGTGGTGCGCCCAGTTGTAGCCAACTTCTGTGATGCCTAATGCTTTTTCGATTTGTGATTGTGGGTGGTAAGAGTATTTAACTATATTTTATATTTTCTGTAGGATATACCTCCAAGTTATTTTTTTGGGTTACATTATATTGTTACAAAATTTTGATGAATTTTTTGTACAAGGGGGGTGAAGGGCATGCGGAGAATTATTTAGTTTTGCAAGTTGTGAACTATTGCTCAGTAGTAATCCGATCTTATGTTCAACACGGTAGGGAGGTAAGGGTTTATGACTAATCTGCGTCTAAAGTCTAGTATATTCTTTGAAAGTTTTTAATTGATTGTGCAGTTACAGGGCTGTCGGGTGCATTGCATCCCCCATCCTTTGAGTTTTTTAGAGAAAAGAGGTAGAAAATATTTAACTGTAGGGCCTACAATACATAATAAGTTTGAAAACTGTTGATTTTTTCGTATTTTTGTCTTGGGCGGGTCTAAGTGAATCAACATTTGTGGAGTAAGTATTGTTTTTGTCATAATGGATTTTAAGTCGCAAGAGATGAAGTGATGGCAAAAGGTGCGTTTTTTGCTAGTTTCATTTGTTTATTCCGCTGTTGTCATTGACGTGTGGGGAGGAGTTGGAATGTTGCGCGTGCGGATAACTGCAATTTGTATTTCATTGAATTTGATGAGTTTCTCGAAGGTTGAAGATTTTATTTGTAGAGGACAAGAGGCACATGGTGTTTTTTCGGGTAAGCTCAAGACCAGATGCTTGATAGAATAAGTTTAACGCGGCAAGAGCCTGTCTTTAAGTTTCGGCTCTTTACTGAATTCTGAACACTTTTTTTCAAAAGCGTCTCATTTAATTATCAGCAAGCCTTCGAACAAGCACGTACCTTAATTGAAACTGTTTCAGCAATACAAAAAAACACTGATCTAAATTATCTGTTCAGGGTGAGCACGAGTTGGAAAATTTCGAGCGAAATGTGATCGGATGGATTCATCAAAGAGAGCAGCGAGAAAGATCGAACTTGGATCAACAATGCTTCGTCGCCGACGGGTGCGAATCGGCGCTTTTGGACGCTACAAAGTCGCCAGCCCGCGACCGCTCCCCGATCTTCGTCAAGCATCGACGATTGCGACCGGCTGCTTGCTTGAAAAAATCCGCGCCGGAAGTCCACGTCCGCAACGTCCTGCGCTGCCAAGATTCGCCGCTGGTGCGATCCGCGATAACGACGCCCAAGGCGCGAAAGCGATCTTCGTCGGTGGTTCGCACCACGTTCGCGACGTTAAGAAGTGGTTGCGCGAAATTGAAGCGGAAATCCGGGCAAGACAAAGAAGACGGAGCAGCGCAACGAAGTGACGCGGACAACGACGTCACAAAACCGTCAACGTCCACTGAGAGCGAGCCAGTAGTTTGCTGCGAGAAGTTTGACGTTGGTCTTATCCTCGAAAACAGTTCAGTTACCAGCCGCTCGAATGAGACTCCCGACAAACTTCCACTGCACGAACGCGAAGGTGCCGCGGGTCGGATTCGAACCAAGACTGCCTCAGCGAAAAACAATGAATCATCCACCCGCAAAGTTCGGGCAGTAAGAAAGCGCGTAACCTTTTGTGAATGACTGCTTCTGCCAAAAAAAACGTTTTTACTTCTTGATTTCATTTGCTGTTTTTCCTCGTTTGCCGCTAGCAGCAATACACCTGATATTTTCTTCACAACTCAGCGTTCTGTTTACTTCTAAAAATGGAGATTTTAGCATGTAATGTTAGCTACACCTGCAGAAGAGATTTTAGCATTTAATGTTAGCTACACCTGCAGTTAATTCCAATCAGAATCTAATTTCGTTACGTCAATACTTTTGATCAAATTGCCCAAAAAAGGGGAGTAGTTTGACAAAATAAGCAGCTATTTTCTAAACTAAGAAAATGACGCATAAACGTTTCGAACTCCAAGAAAGTATTTTCAGAAATTTTACATTACAAAAAAGTCATGGTCTGCCGACCAGCAATCTCAGCACCGATTGCGCAAATTTAACAGATGCTGACAATTAAGTTTTTTCCAGAATTTAGTTTCAACTGCACAAGAGAAAACTTCAATGTTTCTTCGACGTAAGCGCGCATTTGTAGTTGCAAGACGTTGCTTTTTCAACCGGGTTTGAGAACTTTTGCCGAATACGTTCTGTTTAACGAAGTCATAATTGTTGAATTTCGGGATGGCAATCACTTGGAGCTGAATGAGTATTTTGTAAATCAGTGCTTCTTAACCTTTACAAAGACGCCGAACCTTTACGTAGTTTTCCAAGCTTTGGTCAAACCCCACTTTTGCCCAATATAACAAAAAGTAAAAATAAGTTACTGAAATGAGACAATCAACAGTTTATATTTTATTATACAGTATTTTGTTGTGTAAAGGTGTTTTCTGTTCTTGTTTCTTGGCCGCTTTCACGTGGGTTTAGTCAGCAGGATTTGTCTCTCTAGGGATCTCTTACATGACATATGTACGAAAATTGCGGCAAATGTATCAATATGATTTGTTCATCAGCTGTTGACAGTTCACCACAGAAAGCTTGAGACGAAGTAGAATGTTTTTAAATGAAGTAAGAATAACACAATATGTCTCGTGTCAATGCGTTTTCAATAGAACGCTGGGTAGTATTATTTTGGCAGTGACGAACATATCTTTGATTAAATAGTAATTTTAAAAAACTGTTGCTGATTGCCCAATCAAAGCAACAAAACGCAAAATCGACTGCTGCACGATACAGATTACAATCTATGTTGCCTAACCATGATCACTGTTGCGTTGGGTTTCGCGTTTTTGTCCAGGACGAGCACGTTCATGTTGTCGATCTGATTTTGTATCACAAAGTTCTGTTCTTCTCGGCGAAAGTTCTGAAAATTATTTATATTTCCAGCTTTTCGAGAACGTAAAAACAAGGAGAAAATTTTCTTATTCGAGTTGCATCAAATATGAAACGCTAAGATGGTACGGAACCAAGTAAGTTTTCTTTTCAAGTAAGTTTGCCATCAAAATATTCACCAGTGATTTTGACCAAGTGATGAATATTTCCGAAACAGCCTGGAACAGCTGCACTGCATTCGCACTTCTCTCTCGCATCCATCTCGACCTGGTTAATATAAAAACTGAGAAGAACTGAATTTGTGAGTTAAACAAACAAGATTTGATCATGTCAATCTACGATCACGGTAAGGTTAAAAGTGTGGGGCAATCGTGCACGCACTGGGGGTAGTGTTTCCAATTCGGGGCAAAATTTTATAACCCGGGTTTCGAGTAAAGAAACCCAGGAAAACCCGTTTTTTTTCGGGTTTTGAAATTAACGCGATTTTGAGCGATAAAACTCAGTATCATTGTGAAATTACTACTGTTGGTCCCTGCGCAATTTATTAGCGAATTATTAAGTTAGGTACAGTTTTTCAATGATGTTTATAATACTGACGCATGACAATCAAAGCACACTTTCATCATTCCGTCTGTTTCTGAGTTTTGTGACAAATAGTCCCGTGGCTGAAAAAGGCCTCTCTGGTTCCACTGATTTGGACGTGATTGCAATTAAGGCATGGTGCAGTTTTTTCAAGCTTATTTGACCTCTGCCTTGTAGCCTCAAAAATACTCATTTCCTTTTTCACAGTTCGTGATCGGATCTCTTCCTGTTCCGGAATAGTTTTGTGGTCTTCACTCTCAAGGATTACATGGATTCTGTGCTTTGATTTCAAATGGTTGATTAAACTTTCGGTGCTTGAACCACCTGCCTTTGTTTCGGAGCACAAATTGCGCTTTGTTGTTGGTTGAGCCTTGTTTTATAAGAAACGGCTCTAAGCTTCTGATTTTCTTCGATTACTAACGTCTTTAAACTGAATGCGTGTGATTAAAAATCCACTTAAAGTCCCTTCTAAAGGAAAGCCAAACATTTTGTGGAAAACTACTGCAAACTGAAAAGAAACAAATCGATTTTGCAAAGAATCACAGACTGTGTATGAACTAACATGTAACAACCTATAAATGAACTAACTAGTAACTAGGAAACTACGGCATACCTTTGAAGACCTACCTCACGTGGTAGTTATTTAATTAGGTTAGCGAAAAAACTAAAGTTCGCGTAGACACTTAGTATGTGCCAAATCACCTCATGATTCGTCTAAATAGGTTAATTGAACGAAAATATAACCGGACCAACAACAAACCTATGATGGTTACCGAGCAAAACCCGCACCTCGTGCCTCACGGTAATGATTGAAAGTTCAAGCGTGCTAATTTGTCCGTTGCACGCGCCAATCTGCAAATTTAATGTTATCGGAATTACTAATATTTGAATGCAACAGCAATTCCAGGTTTTTTAAAATACCCGGGTTTAGCAGTTGAAAAAACCCGGGTTTCGGGTAGTAGAAAATAGCCAAAAAAACGGGTTTTGGGTTCGGGAAAACCCCGGGTTGGAAACACTAACTGGGGGTAAACCTTCACATGCGTAACGTAAATTTGACTCAAGTATTGGTCAGTAGCCTATCATGACTGATGACAACGACGTATATCTCTCCTGTTGGCATAGAAACGAAACACCATGCATGAGTATCACCTGCTCCGGTCAATGTATCTGACAAGCAGGGGGTAGTAAGCGTAAAGATCCCTTGAAATGATGGCGTAGTCTTCGAGTATGATCAGCTCCAGGTCTGAAGCGTCCCTCGCTCTGCTGTCATACTTGTACTGTAGATAAGCAGCAAAAATATTAAAGTGCTTGCGAGTGACGGAATTTCAATGACGCGGCTGTTACGCACCGCAACAACATGCGCCAGTTTTGCAGAAGGTAAATGATAGGAGAGTGGTTTCTGGGTGCGTCCAGGGTGGTTTCTGGGTGCGTTCAGGGTGGTTTCTGGGTGCGTTCAGGGTGGTTTCTGGGTGCGTTCAGGGTGGTTTCTGGGTGCGTTCAGGGTGGTTACAAAACGCTGGTTATTGGATTTGTCCCATAACGTTTGAACGGCAACAAGCAGAGTAGTCAGGAGATAATTACCGGCATCGCATGACACGATTCAATCTCCTCTCAAGCTGGTCTCCAAAGATACACCAAAACCGAATGCCAACATTAAGATAAATGGTCAAAATTTAGAGCAAGTTGATAAATTTAAGTA
>JGI24021J15306_10000771_pt1 | contig 27583 bp, 16 predicted proteins | sample Ectturendosymbi1_FD_15306 | JGI IMG/M metagenome (IMG submission 15306) | reverse complement strand
AAACACTTTGGCCTAGTGGTTGGGCCCTAGGCCAGGCAACATGAGCCAAAATGACCCTAAAACTACTTCACTTATGACGTCAGTCACAAAAAAACCGCACCCCCCAAGCAAATTTTTTTTTCGAGTGCAATCTACTATACTGGCCGATCCGTTTGAGTCGTTGAACAGCTCTCTAGCGCAATCGGCGGAGGAGCTAGGGCATTGGTAAGGCAACTGAAAACTGCTGTTTTTTTTGCAAAATTGCCAAATCCACCCAGACGCCAAGGTGTTAAGTACTAGAAGTATATATGTTATTAATGATCAAGACAAGAGCAGAATTTCCAAACTGCACTCTGTAACTTACCCACTTTCTTATTAAGGACTTCTGATGGTTGATTCTAGTGCTGATGATTTTTAGTATGCACTGCTTGCAAGCTAGACACAGTCAGAAAATCTGAAACTTAATGGCATCTTACCCATAGCACTGATCTTTCCAAGGTTTTTGGTTTTCACGGAGTTCATCTGGTAATATTTAATCAAACAATGATAAAGGCAGTTTTTAAGGTATCCAGCTAAAGGGTCACTTGTTGCATTTTCTCTTTTTGGTATCAGTTATGATTTTTAAAATGTTGCTTTGAATTAGGTCTTGTGGCTGAAAGGCACTTAAGACATTGTCCACCCTGTCCCATTAAGAAAAGTGATAGCCTATGACATAATCTCTCCTTTTCAGGTTTAGTGATTACCACATGACTGCACTTGAAGTACTGTAGACTCAATGCATGGCCTTTACTACACAAATTTGCCCACAGCAACACTTTGCCATGGTACCCCTGACATCACAAAAGTTTAATTAGAACAATGCAGCTGCTACATTGAAATGCGCAAAATTTATCAAAGCCATCATACAAGTGACCATAGATCTCGATCAGGCTTTAAGGCAAAGAGGCTTGTTCAGAACATTTGCAACAGCCTCCCCCACCATCTATTCACAACTGGATGCCCAGTGGTCATCCAAAGAACAGGTGGCATGATTACATGTCGTACCTTGCTTGGTCCTGTCTTGGCATGAAGTCAGCAGAACTATGTTATAGTTGCATGAGAATGCTGTAAACCATGAGATGTTTTTAATTTTCCTAGGGATGCTGCCCCTGTGACCCTCCCCAGAGAGAAAAGGGGTATGAGAATGAATGAATGAAGTCTTTTTGAAATAGCTTGTGATATTACATTTGGCTTTATAGTTTGAGAACATGGAAGTTCCACTTCTCCTGAAGAACAAAGTTCCTGAAGGATACGAAACTGATGATCGTCTGAATGTAGCCCTTCGTGCTGAACAGGTGATTACTTCAGCAGAACATGTTGGTGTAGTTGTGTGCATGTTGTGTTAAGTTGATGCCAGCTGCTATGTCTTTTTCAAATTGCCTTTAATTAAGAAACTCCGTGGTTGGCGTGGACAGGGTGTGTTCTAGTGTAGTTTTGTGGGTCCTGATACCATTTGAAATTTTTGGCACAGCTGCATCGTTGGAATGTTGATGAAGTTGATTACTAGAAAATGTGTTTTTATGTGGATGTGGCTTTCATCTAGACATGTTTCTCTCAAACTTGTTTGACAATTGATCGATGCAACCTGACTTTGACACACTTTACTGCATTAATGTTCTACCATTTTACATAACAGTTCAGTATTCACATGTAAGGTTTCTGAAGAAGCTGTAAGTTTGTAAATAGCTAGGCTTAATTTTGTGTTGCTTGGGAGTTGCAGATGCCAGATAGGGCAACATTTTTAAGTATTAAATGTCATTGAAAATTGTAGTGAAGCAGGTACTGTAAGACATGTGTAATTTGCATATACTGATTTTAGACCTTAACCATTTTGTATAACATCTTACACTCACTCAATAAATATGCTGCTTTTTGTTTTAAGGCAACACCTGCGGATTATGAGGAAGTCCCCATTGCAGCATTTGGCATGGCAATGATAAGAGGAATGGGTTGGGATCCTAGTGTTGGTATTGGTCGAACTTTTAAGCAAAACACCAAAGTAATGGAGACCACTGTAAGACCTAAAGGACTTGGGCTTGGGGCAAGTGCCCCAAAAATAAAAAGCCAAGAAACAAAAGACAGTGGTGAAGAGACTCTTGAACTTAAAACTGGTGCTTATGTTCTTGTACAGTCAGGTTCACATAAACAAAAATACGGAGTAATCCAAGGGCTTGATGTGGACAATGCTCAGTGTATAGTGAAGTTTGCTGTTGGTGGCAACACTGCTTCTGTTGGTACTTACACTCTGAAAGTTGTCACCAAAAAGGAGTATAAGAACTTTGGAAAAGATCTCAGTCGATTAAGTCGTGCTCATCAAGATGCAGAGTTGAAAAAAATTCAAGGAGAGATCAAATACTCGAATGGGGGTAGAAAATACAAGGAACTCAATACCAGTTCAGAAGTTCATGTAAAGAAAACTGATAAGAAAAAGAGACACCAGCACAGTCACCAAGAAGAAGCATCTAGGGTTCATGGAAAGAAAACCAAGAAAGATCAAGTTAAACAAGAGAGACACTCACAGCATCACCTGGACGTGCATAAAAGCTTCAGCAATACCAATAGTCTGGCTTCATCTGGCAACAGCAAATATAAAAAAAATCCTGATAAAGGCAGGGCATGGGTTCGCCCACATTTGAAAGTTCGAATGGTCTCTCAAAAATATAAAAAAGGAAGATTTTACAAAGAAAAGCTGATTGTCGAAGATGTTTTTGACACCTCTGGGCAATGCTCTTGTAGAACACTTGATGGAGCTTTACTAGATGATATAAAAGAAGAAATGCTGGAAACTGTTGTTCCCCGGTATGTATCAATTAGATGTCAGTAACCCCCCCAGTAGTTGTGTAAGGTTTCCCGGTCTGGGAAATAATTTGTGGGGTAGGGTGTCGACCGTTGTTCGTCGATCCTGGCTAGCTAACCTGAATTCTAGCTGACCTTGACTGAATCACCTATTCTCTCTTAGTAGGAATTCTTCATCGCCGGATTAACCGCACCATAACTTTAGTTCATAAAGGTAACCTTATGCGTGCAACGTCGTCAACGGTAGAAAAAAAATCGCCCTCTTTGGTCATCGAGTGATGGCCCTCTCATGTTTTTAAGTCGACTCCAAAAATGCCTTTAACGCGAGGTGAGCTCGGTCGATCACCAACCCTCAGGCGTCATGCATACACGCAACACAAATTATCATATCCCACAAACCGGAGACCAACACAAAAAGCCTGCAGCCGCTACAGTTGTTGAATTATAAATATTTTAAAGTCGTGTTTTGATAATTTTAACGACTGTATTGCGTTAAGTTGTGCTATTAATGTTTAGATGGTTAAGTTTTGCGAGTAAAAGTTTACGTCCAAAATTTCGATATCACAAACTCTTTCAATTTGAATTCTTCACACCACCACACCGGGGTGGGCGAATATTTTGTCTCCTGGACAGCATTGGATTTTAAATTTCGACAACAGTCAAGATCAGGAGCAGATAAATGGACTTTGTGTTTAATCAACATATGTGAAATGTAAAAAATGAATGAAATTATTAGTATAATTTTGGGTTTGGGAAGTCCAACGGGCTGTAGTTTATCCATGCCTCAAATGATTCTTGTACATGAGAGAGAGGATTTTGATGCACGAGAAAATATTTTCAAATGAGTTGCTAGTATCTATTTAGTTGTGTAACAACAGGGCGCTTTGCGGATCAACATGCTTGTGCAATATTTTTCTGTTGATGCTGTCAAGATATAAAAGTGGGCATCCTTCAAAAAGTGTTTGTAATGCAGCAAATGTTGCTGAACTTTATTTATCGTTCAGTAGTTTACCAACTTTATTCGTATGGCTCAATGCAGTGCTATTTTTTTAGGTCTACGTCTGATGCTTATGTCATGATAACAAGTAGAGGGAGGCTGCAGCATGACGGAAAGTTGGGAAGGATTTTGGAAAAAGACAAAAACTCATGTGAAGCCTACCTCCAACTTATAGAAGATCGAGACATTGCGTTGCGTGTCAGTTTCGATGACATTTGCGAGTATGCTGGTGATGTGGAGTCAGACGCAATGTTCTAGTTAACACACTTGACGTCATTTCGCATGCTACGTTGCTGCTGGATCTTAATCCAGGCATTATGTTTTTGATGAATGTCCCCATCCGTGTTTCATGTAAGCATCACTACTGCGATGTCACCGTTTAACCTTGACACAGAAAAATTCAGTCAATATCTTTTGCCTAGAGTTTTCAAATTCGACACAAGTTAGATGTTCTTCTAGAAGTTTCTTGTTGCTTTGTTTGGAACTTTTTTCTGGGAAAACCTGTAATGGTGTTTTTATTTACTAAAAATCTTTTCGACATTGTTGAATGTACTGAAAAGGACATGACATATGTGATATGCTCCATTGTATCCCCATAAGCATATTCGTGGGACAAAGTTCAGCTCTTTTGAGGAGTGATGACGATTGCGTTGCATAACTTTGCACAACCTTTAAAGCTCAATCTCTAACATTGTGCTTCATGATTTATTAGTGGCGAGATAAAAATGCCATTGGGCCAATTATGTGTGAATATTTAGCGCTGTACGGTGATCGCATCAGGATGAATGTGTGAAAACTTGTCATTGTCAGGCCAGTCATTGACTGCATTGGTCTAATGTAGGGTGTTGGACTATCATTTGCCAGGCAAAATCAAATTTATCAAGGAATCTAAACTGTAGTGTGAAGAAACGCATCGACGTAGCTTTAGATGTGGCTCAACCGGGAAGCAATGTGAACACGAGGCTTGTGTTTCATGTCAATATATATATGCGCGATTCTGCACACAAAGCAAATAGCCCTTATTGCTCTTTCCCACAGCCTATAATTGCTTTAGTTTCGTAAAAATGTCGCTAAGCGTTAGCCAGAAAGCCTCTGCTGTGAATTTTTATTCGATCGGAAGTCTGACAAAGAGTTATAAAAATACGTCGTAAAAGAAGCCAATCTTCGTTGAGCGATGAAGTATTGCAGTGAGTTCACGCTTCAAGGCATTTCAACCGCCTTGGCTGCAAAATCGTATACTTTTGTTACGCCATGTTCTTTGTGGTCAGAAATTAACAAAGCATAACTTTCAAATGCATAAATGAAAGTAAACAACCTCTAACGGGAACAACGTAGGTTGACATAATTTGACGGGCCTTGTTTTTTCGATGCTGGTCATTGCGCGCCCGAGATTTTTAATTACAGTAATATCCGCTTAGCAGCGACGTCACAGTATGGTCGGGCTTGCTCCCGTTGATATTAGTGCGTGATCTGTAGCAAGATGCAGTTCATAGGACCTTTCCTAGGTACTGCAACTTGGCAGTGTGAAGATACATCATATGATCCAGGTTTTGTCATTTGAGTGAAGTTGTTTTTGACCCTCATTTGTGATACACGACAGCTGTTTCGTTTGTATATCATGTTACATGATGACGATGAAATACATCTTAGCTTTGGTTAAGATAAGATTTTGATTTTGTTTAGATGCTACAGTGTATATAGCTGTTTGAAACTTTTCATGTGAAAAGTGATTTTAACCATGAGGTTAGTGGTGTCTCTTATTTGAAAGATGATCTGTAACACCTATCTTGCAAAGCAGATACGGTATAAAAGTTGGATGTGCTAGTTAAAGATTAAGGAGCTTATTGCAGTTTACCACTACCCATTTCGCTTTGTAATGTGTATCTGGTCATTTTATTTTACTTGTGCCTCACTGCTAGGTTCACTGACGATTTATTTTAAAAAATCAAAGTGGTTAGCAGTGTTCGTATGTCTTTGGTTTTTGACTACAACTACATTTTTAGGTCAAGGACACAATTATTGATATTTAATTGAAACAGTAGCAACAACTGACGTGTGCAAATGGATGGAAGTGACATTGGCTCGTCACGTGGCAATTCGGATGAAGCTGAAAAGTTTAGCGCAAGTGAAGATTCCGATGAATCGTCTGAAGAGAACGCTGTTGAAGAACCAAGCCACAAGAAAGTACCTTTGATATCTGACTCGGTACACAATGTTGTGAGGAAAGATCTTTGTTTTGAAGACCTGCTAAAACTCAGAGATCGAGTTGGTACGAAGCAGTTTGATCGAGATGTTTTGTCAAGCCGCAGAACGACCGGCAAAGGTCAAAATTCTAATTTCAAAAGGAAAAATAAAAACCACCCACGCGAAATGTCTTCAAAAGTTAAAGTTTCAAAACTGCGTCAGGTATGTTATCGTATACGATACGGCTAAAGCAAATTTTTACGAAACATATTCACGGGTTGAAGTAGGTGCTAATTGTTTTGTGCTGTTTGTATGACTGTATGACTATCTACAAATGTGTTGGGTATCTCATTTTCAGTCGTGCCAATACCCGCAATGCATGAACCGCCTTGTTTTCGGATGTGTTGGTGCCCTTTGTCGAATGTATATGATTGCTGTGTCGAGATAATTTTGTTAATTTGCAAGGAATCTGCGTCTGTTGCTGGACTCCAGCAGTTATATTCGAATGTGATACATTGTTATACTCCATTGGTCCAAGAAACGCCAGTGAGTAATATCTCAGATATATCGTTGGGTTGCTGAATGTCAGATTTGATAAACTTCCGTCATGTACCTTCAAGGCTGCTGAGTCTGACCTTGAAAAAAATATAAAATGACACCCTCTCTTATATTTGGCTGCCATAGTGTTGCATGCATAATCTTTTTGCATTGAACATGCAAACGAGAGCTCTCAGCATTACTCCAAAGCTATCGTTGGAATTTGGTTTTAGGAACGGCATGTTTGAACGAACTGCGCTAATTCACTGCGGCGTACATGGATTTGTATATTCACCGCCTGTTGTAGCTAGCGCAACGCGGTAGTTGGTAATGGTTCACCTGTTTCAAACCAAATTTAATGTCTCTTGCCGGGCAGTCCATGGCTTATATTGTAATTATTTGTGTTTAGGTTGTACCTGTTTCTAAAGAACACACCACAAAGCGCGACCCACGATTTGATGACCTGTGTGGCTCGGAGTATAACGAAGAACTCTTTGATAAACGTTTTGGTTTTCTGGACGATATCAGGAAGCGAGAAATGAAACAGTTGACGAACAAAATGAAAAAGTCGAAAAATGACGCTCAGCGAAAACAATTGCGCTACTTAGTAAATCGCTTCAAGCAACAAGACGTTGCTAAAAAGCAAAGAGTCGAAAACCGTACGCTCGAACGAGAATGGAAAAAGAATGAGAGGGAAAAGGTAATTTTCATTCTGCCATAACTAGATGCTTGAAAAATCATATTTTCATTGTGTGAACATTTCTATTCAAACTGCATCGTTAAGTTGCATTCCGGTTATGTAATACCGTCCATAACCAGTGGTGTAACTGAAGGGGGCGGCAGGGGTGTGAACCGCACCCCTGGAAATCTAAATGTAAAAACCGGGCACCCACTTACGTAACTTATATTTCGGTTTTAGTATTCTTTTGGTTTTCAGTAGGTTGTTGTTTTTTGCGTTTTTCCGAGTATTTTCCGGTTATTTGGGGTTTTACTATAGGCATCCAGATTCATGATCTTTTCTCAAGTTTTTTTTAAAGTTTTGGCTAGTGTCCCCCCTTCAGCTAAATTCACCCCCTGGCTGAAACCTCTAGTTATGCCGCCGTCTATAACAGAGGTTCTTGCCGGGTGCCCAATGAAAACTAAACCTTCAGATGCACAAACAACAACGACCACTGCTTTTAACTAATGACGTAACCGCAGACAAGGGATCCCCAAGCCAGCATCTTTAGGAATAAAGGTTCCTAGGGTTGAAAAAGGTTAAGAACTGCCGGTGTATAAATTGTTTTTCCCTTTGCGTGTGCATGGAGTAACAAACTTCGTTTGCGCAGGTGCTACGAATTTTTTAAGTGTTTTTATGAGATATTTTGTTTCAGTTATATCCTATGTGTATATCAGGTCAAACAAGGAATTAAGAAACCATTTTTCCTCAAAAAATCTGCCAAGAAGAAGATGCTGGAAGAATTTAAAAACGAGAAATTGAAGAAGAAAGGAACATTGAATAAAGTTGAAGCTAGGCGTGACAAAAAGAAAAAAGCTAAAGAGAGCAAAACTATGCCGTTTTCAAGGCGGTTGGCAACCACGTGACGCTTACAGTTGGGTCGTATGTTGCTGTTATGGTTTTGAGCGAACTTTATTCAAGAAGTACTACTTCTAAGCAAAACAGGGGCCGTGATAGTTTTTCTGTTAATACTTTTCCAACCGACGAAGCAAACGGATTTATTGCGAGTTCAACCCTCTATTATTGCTTGCAACTTCTTGCATGATTTCTGCCGCGTCAGCAATAACTTTGCGACTGTCAAAATTTTCTGTTGCTCAGCTTCATATGCGTAAAATATTTTGAACGTGTGTTGCTGGTTGATGGTTTAAGCATTATGAACGTATGTTACCTTCGAAAATTCCCATCAGTGAGGTTTTCTCACTTCAATGAAGGAAAGCGCCCCCCAGCAAGCAGCCTGGAACGGGAATCCTGCTGACAGTGAAATGCATTGATCCGTACTTGTATTTGAATAAGTGCTGATGATGCCTACTTTGCAGGCGAAATATGTACTCTTTAAGATTTTAGTGTCTGATTCTTTGTTGGGAAAGGATTTCTTTCGATAGACATTGATCCGTAATTCTCATGCTTCACTGCGTCCCTTAGTCCTTTATAGTTGCTGTTTTCGCTGGCTCAGCATTCAGTTTTTTTCCACATAAACAAGCACGTGGTCTAGTTCCTAATGAATGCAACGCGTTACTGCTGTCGCAAAACATCATTCGTGTGGATCTGATGCTACCAACCGTTAACTTTGCTTCTCTCGCGCAGGCCACTGCACTGAAATTTAGTCCTGGTGCCATAGTGTATTGAAGTGCTCCAAGGTGAAGTATAAGAGACTACGCCTGTGATTGATCAGTCATTCTTTACTTGGTTGAAACCCAAATACTGTGGATATTTACAGTTTCTTTGTTAGGTTGTTTAGGCTGGCCGGTGATTTGGTAGTGATTGTTTCGATCTGTACTTCTGGTCTGAGTCTAACTATTTACCGGTACGTACAAAATGCACAATAGTGTATTGTGTTGAGATCTGCATTTGATGGATCAAGCCTTAGGTCGCAAAACGCGAAAGGTCATTTAAAGTATGGGCGTAATTGACTTCATTTTATGTCCGCTTTCGTTAGATTTTATGTATTTAAAGCAAAAAATCGCCGAACCATTTGGTGAAATGCCATGCTTGGCGTTTTCTTTGTTGACGTGACATGATATACTTCATCATATTTACAGGTGTGTAATAGTCTTGTGTCATGTCAGTTTTGTAGGTATTTAATTGTATTGTCTGATGTTTCCAAGACGGATTTTCAGATCGTAGATCGACAGATGGAAATGAGTGAAGACATGGACCAAAACTCGCCGGCCTTCGCCGGCAAAACTAGTGCGGAAAATGGCCATAGCATCGAAAAATCAGATGCTGGTTCCAATCATCCTGGAATCGAAAAGTTTGTTGGCGACTACGTCACTGACATAATCGATTCCGCAACGTCAAGTTTTGCGGATTACTCGCTTTTGAAAGATGACTGCCACAAAACAATTAATGCTGATGCATCTGAAGAAAGCGGCAAGAATTCGCGCCCTGAATCGACTGCTGCTTTTGGCGAAGGCTGCAAAGACAGCATTGAAAGCTACTGCTTTATAAAAAACAGCTCCGTTGGAGATGGTCTTTGCGATGGTGACGGGAGTTCACAAGACGTTGACAGCCGTGCCGGCGGCGAAATGGCGAGTGTTGTTGACCCTGTCGTACGTTCACTGGAAAAAAGCACGGAGGGGCCTGAAAGCGCTTTGGCGCAGTTACACGGCAATGCTAATCTGAATTGCCAGACGCAACCCGAAACAAAGAACAATGAAGTTACTTTAGCTTTGAACGGGTCATCTCAACTGCATCAAGAGAAAGAGGCCCGCAGCGACAGCTTTTCTCCAGAGGTAATCGGCTTTTCCAAATCGACTGCTGCAGTCCCAGGTGGCTCAGGTACGACGACAGCCTTTCATTCGGACGATCAATCGCTATCTTGTGCGACAGATGGTGGTACAAACGTAGAACAAAGCACCATTCCTGACACTGTTGACAAAGCTCCAGCCGACTCTTCTGAGTCGGGCGGTGAGCAGGTTATAAACGACGAATCGTTTGTTCAGATAAAATCTTTGGATAGCGAAGATCCTCGCAGCGCACTGCCAACCGTAGCGAACTGTGACTCTGAACAAAAGGCGGCGATCGCCCCATCAGCTGGGTACAGCGGTGGAAGTGTCGGTGACACTGCCGAATGTAATAGCTCGGCGAAAGAGCGCAAAGCGACTTGCGAGTCCTCCCCAGTCGTGGGCGAGACTCGTGACATCGCGAAGGAAGAAGACGACTGGCTCGACATTTTAGGTAAGAGTTCTTTCCGAACATGGTTCATAAGCAGCGAAGTTTAAGTTTCCGTCTATGTCTCGTCAACTTTATCATGTCTTAGTTTTGGCTGAAATTTCGTTCAATTAAAAGTTCTTGTTTACACTGCGATCTTCAAGTTCGCAGCCTTTTTATAGTAGTATAAATAGCACTTACGAGGTTTATGGTTCCTGAAATTTTTCACTCTTATTGCTAGTAGGTCTGGATGAAATAAATATCGCATATGGAGCTTAATTTTGAAATTGTGCAATACGGAGCAGTGTTTGCGCATTGCAACGGCTAGATGTCATGTTGGAATAATATTTTTCAAGATCGATTTCCGTGTTTGCTGTTAACGGTACATATGAGTGGATCGATTCGTGAAGTGTTGGTGGTGTGTAACGTACGTGATTAGTAACTAATTTTCATAATCTTGATCAATACATGGAATTTTTTTCTTCAGGCAATGGTCTCTTGCGGAAAAAAATCCTTATTCCAGGCTTTGGAAAAGACTCCAGGCCTAAACGACACGATGAGGTTACTATAACCGTTGAAAGCAAGCTGAGCGATGGAACTCTTGCGGAAGCTCTGAGAGAACTTACGTTTGTTTTGGCCGACCAGGAAGTAGTGAACGTAAGTTTGCTTTTTCAGTAAAAATGGTTTCAGAAATTCGTCAATGTATAATTTATTTTACTCATTACACACTAGCATGCGAGCATGCAAGAAAACTATGTGTCCTTGGTTTTCTATGCCATAGTATGTGTTGTGCATTTTCCAGGCAATTGACCTTGCGGTCAACTTAATGGAGAAAGGTGAAACGGCCACTGTTGTCGCGGATCCAAAATACTGTTACGGACCAGAAGGAAAATCTCCCAACATTCCACCTGACGCGTCACTCACCTACACCATAGAACTGTTGGGTGAGCTCGCGATGACTTGCCATGTGGCGCAAATGTTGACTGCTTGTTTCATCAATTTGATGCTTCTGCGTCTCCTCATCGATGAATATGCGAGTGAGGTCGGTGTAGTCGGGACCGGTGGTAGTTGGAATTGAGTGACGTTCCAAGCTTGGTTGCAGTCAGTCGAACAGATAAGCTTTTCGTTTGCATGTACACCATGGCTGTCACTTCCAGCTACGACTGAAAGCAACTTAGTTTGCACGATGCTGAAACTTTAGAATTTTGGTGCCGATTTGAATCGGAAGATTCAGAGTTACGCTGATGATATGAAGGGACTAGCGAGTCAACTGTTTAAATTACAACAAACTTACTGATGACACTCAGTCGCTCACACACAGCGAAATATATTTGAAGGAATTTTAACAGTGGGCAAGCTCCACTTACTCCTTCAGTGCAATTTTTAAGGTTAAAATTTTGCTGGTTAGTCTTTCAAATAGCAGTCCCTGATTTTGCTAATCTTGAATATTGCCGAAGGCTGCGTCAGGGCAAAGCAGGAATCGTTTGCTGGTGTTTTGCCGTACCAAAAATGTGACCTGTTGCAAAGTCTTACATTAATCTTACAAAAGCTTTTAAACGATTTCTGTCTAATGCCAATGCAGTCTCGCTTATTTGTGTGTCTACTTTGCGCGTAGGCTGCGTTTAAAACCAAGGTGAACAGCTCTTTGATGTAAGTAAAAGACGGACAATTCTTTGCTATCTCCAACGTTTGCGTGATCAGTGAAAAATGCATAAATGAAAGAAACGTTGGTGAGAAAATATTGTGCCTCCTCCTTATAACGTAACACAATTTTCATGCCCATGCTAATGCAAGTACCTAGCATACTTCATCTGCGTATTTGAGAAGCAAAGCTTTGCTTCGTTTCACAGCAAGCACTTGTGCTGCCGACCAACTTTCTGCACAAGCGGTCTTACGCTGAACATCTGACCAGTGTTCCGTGCCTTGGTTTCGCAGACATACGCGACGGTCCGTTCCGAGCTTCAACCCCGATCAAGCAAAGACTGGGCTGGGTGGATAGAAAACGTCATCAAGGCAACAAACTCTACTCTGAAAAAAAGTTTGCCGAAGCTGCAGCTACTTACAAACGTTGCACCACTGTACTTCAGATAGGTAGTTTACGTGATTTTTATGTAAGAAATTGAATTTTTGATTTATAGGCGTGAGACATTTGACATGCGCGTATTTCGACCACGTAAACATTAATAGGTTTTAGTTTTGCCTGATAAACTCTTTATGCAAGTACGTAGATTGCCAATGGCAGCGCTTTCTCGTTAAATTGTTGATGCATTTTGTTCAACCTACCACCAGCACTGCTGCCATCTTCTGTTCAAGGTAAGCAGTAAGTACACAGCTGCACGTACATATTAGCCTAGAGAAGATTATATTCGTCATAAGCACACTTTTCATGTTGTATTATAGCTTTTCAGTACGGGCTTGAAACGTTGCGTGCAGATTGGCTAAAATATCAACTGCTGGTCAAATGTAGGCTTCTGTCGCCCTTTATGTTGGGATGTAATGAATTGCAGTGATTGAACAACTCAAAACACTATCAAATAGTGATATTTTCAGCACTTCTTATCGGCGATTGGACAACCTTACCCAAGTGACAGTTAATGTATCGTACAACACATAAGCCCCCGACGTTCACTTGGAAGGCCCGCAATGACGCCACACATCGCCTGTTTATAGAAAAACTTATTTTGTTCAGATTTCGATGTTTGCACTGACAACATTTGAGTTATACATCTAAAGATTATTTCTAACTTTGCTGTGCTAAGGCGCTGTAAACCTTTCAGGAATGGATTAGACAAAATGCAGCTATAGCCTCAGCCATACTTGCATATGAATGGCTCTCGTCTACCAAATTGCAAAACACCAGTGTAACGGAACAGCTGCACTCTATGACCTGATTAATATGACAGTTGCGTTGCGTTTTCTTCGTTAATTCAGGCAAGGTGGGAACAAAACTTTTTTCTAAGGCCGGATTCAGACTGTAGACAGCAGTACTGAATCGCATTGTGTGTTTAGCAATATAGAACCATAATAAATAAGAAAAACGTAAGGTTTGGAGTAATAAGGAAATGGTTGACACCAAGGACCTTTGAGTTTAAACCTCAAATGGAGCTCCTTATTTAAACAGCTGTAAACTCCATTCCTTGTGCTCCTTCCTCCTTCGCTGAAACAGAAGATATTTTTTGTGCGAGTGATTACTTTTTCGTGCATGCTCAAACTAAAAGTTTCTTTCAAAAAAGAGACAAACTGAACAAGTGCCAATGGTAGAAGGAACAGAGCTGTGCTCCGAAGGGTGGTTCTATGCTAACTGTCAAAAGACCAACGGCAGACAAAAACTGATGATCGCTTAAGATTGTTTCCAACCTACATAAAAGCCCTTCAAAGGCGTACTTTGTTCACACTTTGTGCAGGGAAGGTGGTTTGTTGTAGAAATATGACGTGGTCGTCTCATGCAACAGCATGAACGTTGAAAAATTTGCTCACGTCCAAATTCTGTGAAGACCAGCCCATTTCATGTGTCCAGCTCGTATGTTGATGTGATAAGCTGGCTGCAGGATTCAGTAATGTAAAGTTTTAAAACAAAAATTCACCAAGGGTTCCTGCTATTGTTTCCCTGTGACCTCGTACGAAACCCCACAAGCCTTAAGTTTTTCGCCTGTGCAGCTTTAGGCCAAGATCACGAACAGGAAACGGTTTCCAGGATTAGATCGTTCAGTTTAAAGTGCCAGAACAACCTCGCCGCTTCGTATATGATGTCTGGCGATTGGAAGGACGCATTGAAAGCTTGTCAGAACGCCGGCAAGATCGAACCGAACAATGTCAGGACGCTGCTGCGGAAAGGAAAGGTTGGTAACCTGCTGATAAACAAATTATGGCTGCGTGCTTGTGAGTAAAGGGCTGGCTGTGTGCTTTGCTCAGGTTCCAGCGTAAATCGCTATATTACCTTATAATTGAACGCATTTTTGTATAAGTTGAATTACTTGTAACGTTGATTATACCTTTGGCAACATAAAAAGTTGTGGGACAGAAATGTAGAGGGGAAGTTACATCGATCGAATAATGAAGGGCAATTGGGTCAGTTTCGCACAGCTTCATCTTATTTACGAAGCAAGAGAAATATCAGGGTGACTTGCTCGGTGCTGTGGAGTTACTTATTAGTAAAGTGCCATGAAGATGTACAGTTATCTCCCAGTTAAGTCCGCAACCGTGCCCAGTACTGCCCACCTCAAAATATCTTTGCCCAAGTTTGCAACGCCATAACTCGCCAGACGCTATAGCTAGAGAGCTGTTCAAACCCTCTACGGATTTAGCAAGTCTTTTAGTTTCGATTAAACATTTTTTTATTATTTGGGTATGGGGTTCTCTTGGGGGACGTCACAAAGTGGGGGTGTTTTTGTATTTTTGACCAACTTTGACTGGCCCTGGGCGCCAATCCAATGAGCCATTTTTTTGGAAATTAGATGACCATCCGCGTCTACAGAGCCTTTGATTGATCTTCTAGCGTGTCTGGAACCAAAGTCATGGCCCAAAAATCCCATAGTACCCCAAAATCAGAAAATTGCAGAAAACGCATGAGTCTCCCACTGGCGCCTTGCGCGGATAGCGATAACTCGCCGCGAGAACATGATAGAGAGCTATTCGAACCCTCGAAAGACTTGTGAAGTCTTGTAGTTTGCACTGACAAAAAACGTTTTGAGATTTGGGTTTGGGGTTTTCGGTGGGTGTCGTCAAAGAGAGGGTAGGTTTTGCTTTTTTTGATTATTCTTTTATGACGCCATCACCCGGACAATGAGCCAAAATTGTGGCTCAAAGTTTTGTTACATTCTGGGCTGGAATATGAATCTTTAGAGCCCTAGATCGACTTCCTGGCGTTTCTGGTGCCCAAGTTATGGCCAGAAGACCCAAATTCGTTGGGGAATATGCTGAGTAGAGATGGCACGGGCCAGCACATTTGCAGCCCGGCCCGCCCGGAGGTAACAAGAAACAGCCTGGCCCGGACTGTTTATGCTAAACCACAAATTATTTTCCGGCCCGGACTGGCCCATGGCCCGTAATATAACGTAACCTCAAAAGCCAAGTAACAAGGCAGTGGCTACAGAACCGTCGATGGATCTTTCAATTTGAAACCTTATTCAACCACCTCCTGTAACGTGACAGTAACGCACGGACGAGGAGAATGCAGTAGGCTTTGTAGAAACATAGTAAACACAAAAGGTAAACCTAACGCTAATCGTAGCTCTAACCTAATGCTAAGCTAAGCTAACCCTAAGCTAACGCTAACCTAACCCTAAGCTAACGCTAACCTAACCCTAAGCCAACGCTAACCTAACCCTAAGCCAACGCTGACCTAACCCTAACCTAAAGCTAACGCTAAGCTAATACTAAGGTAACGCTAAGCTAACGCGCTAACCTAACGCTAACCCCTAAACCTAACACCTAAAGGAAAAGTTTGAAAAGTTTTGAAAAAAGTAAAGAAAAACTGGTCCCACGAATTGAAACGTGCAAGCATTAACTTACGAAAACGTAAGGCGCCATGTCAAGAGGCGAACCCTCAACCATTGACATGGTAGACTTGGAACCTATCCGTTGGGCTACCAGATCAATGCCGGTTGAGTGACAAAGTGACCGCTTCATTCGAACCGCGTCATGCGAGGCGGTATGACCGAATAAGTTTCAAAATAGGAAGATCCATGGGTGGTTCCGTAGCCACTTCCAAGTAACAACACTTAAGTTCATTGTCCTTTGGACACTAAAACCATGTAGTCTTAAGGCATTGGCTATAAGCCAGCCATGGTCCTTCACTTTTGAAAACTTATTCGTCCGTCGACTGTAACGTGTCACATGACAATGCTGTGCACTAGGCTGCACTACAAATGCTAGTAGTAACATACTAAACCCTAACCTAAATTTAGCCTCTAATCCTAAACTAGGGGTTCCCAAACTGGGATACATGTACCTTTAGGATACCTTTCCTATCTGAAGGGGTACATTTAAGGTTAGCAAATGAAGGGAAAAATATGTTTACATATGATATAAACTATGTCATTTCGAAATATTTATACATTCATCTGTGAATATTATTTTCAAAATCATGCTTATTGGCAAATATATTTTTGTTATTTTCCTCAACCTTTTTGTCATAAGAAATTTAAGGGCTACATGCTCATCTATCGAAATGCTGAAGGGGTACATGGCCAGAGAAAGATTGGGAACACCTGTCCTAAACCTAAATCTGGGCAGCAGCGACAGACTTTAAATAAAAGTATTTGTTGCTTCGATTGATTCTTAACATGGTTCACTGATTTGCAAGGAAACAAGTGAAACGGAATATAAGCAGAACGGTGAAAGAAAAAGAACAGCAGCAAACAATTTCATTGTTAGATTTTGAAACTTTGCAAAAAACAAAAATTTCGCCTTATTGGCGAGCAGACCGTAGCGGCCCGGAATGACATCACCGCTAAAAAGTTGTTGGCGGACTGTTTCAAAACCTTTAGCGGACGGCCCGAAGACTGGACTGTTAGCGGCCCGTGCTATCTCTAATGCTGAGTAATGTCAGGGGATTTCCGTAATTAATTTTTGCTTATTTTGCCATAATTCTTGAACCAGAAATGCTAGAAAGTCCACCAAACCCTCTAAAAACTCGTATTGTAGCTAGAATCCAAAAAAAATTTGAGTCACAAAATCGGCTGGATTGTTCGACTCCCACTGGATGACGTCATCATCCAAATGTAAACAAATATGCATAAACATCCTCTCATTATGTAAACATAAAGAAAACCCGAGATCTCAAGCTAAAAATTTGTTTTTGCAGTCTAAACTACAAGTCTTCACGAGTCTTTTAAGGGCTTGAACGGCTCTCTAGTCTATTCTGGCAGCGAGTTATGGCCATATACAAACTGGGTGTTATGCACCCAAGGTTAGTGTTTGAAGGGGTGGGAATTTTGACTACTTTTTGTTTTTTGCGGCATAATTTTGGCTCCAGGTATGCTAGAAAGTCAATCAAGCGCTCAAAGACTCGGATGATAGTTTGGTTTCCAAAAAGAACTTGAGCAAAAATTGACTCATTATATTGGCGCCTAGGGCCGGGTAAAGTAGGCCATAAAAACGCTAAAACACCCCCACTCGTGACGTCTCCCAGGGGTGTCCCCAGACCGGAAAAAAATTTTTTTTTTTGAGTCGGAACAAGAAGACTTGCTGAATCCGTAGAGGGTTTGAACACCTCTCTAGCTCTAGCAGCTGGCGAATTATGGATTGTTATGGAATTGAAAAGTTTGGTCAAATAAGTGGCCGCTATGGGCCTAAAAGGGTTAAGTTCGCAAAAAATATTTAAAAAATCTGAATTCAACTTTCTCACTAATTTATTGGTATTTGCAGTGAGTCAAACATGGCAACACAACTCTTCATGAAAAAAGTAAAACAAGCAACAATATGGTGCTAAAGGTCACGATTTAAACAAGTCAGAAATGGTCAGCTGATGCATGTTTATGCTCTCTTTTACGTTTTGCTTTCAAAATCACCTGCGTTGAAGGTATAACTTGTCTTCCAGCTCTGTAAAACTACCGACAGACGCTCTAAATTTTTTCTTTTTCGTCTCCTCAGACATCAGAGCAGAACGTTCATGAATAACTTCTCGCTTCGCCCAGACTTCTAAAATAGTAGCCTCACTAACTTTGTACTGCCGTGCGATGCTTCGTTTGCTTGGAGGATTTGTCTGGCTCAACTTGGAGATTAATTCCAATCTCTGTGGTTCATTCAAACGCTTGGCTTTACCTGGCATTATATGCAGGGGCGTAATTAGGGGGGAAAGGGGGCGCCAAGTCACTATGGGGGCACCATATAGCTGCGGGGGACGCGGAAAAATCCAAACAATGTCACAAGTACTTTATTCAACACAGTACATTTGCTTCGGAAAGACCTCAATTTCGAACATGGGGGCGCCAAACTTCTTGCCCCGGGCGCTATCTAACCTCGTTACGCCCCTGATTATATGTGAATAGTATAAGTAAGCACTATGTGCCTTGCTAAAAAGATTAGCTTCAGTCAATGCAACAATCAGTCTCGAAACTTCAGCCCTACTGATCAGCAATTCAGCGTCTTCATTTTTGCTGACACATATACAGGCCTTCTATATTACGTAATTATACGCTTTTTATGTAGAGCACAAAGCATAATTGCTAAGTTCGCACATACTGCTCAGATTCAAGTTGCGAACTGAACTGGGTTCAGGACTTCGCTTTTTCTTGACGTCAGTCAGTTTATTTTTTTCTTATTTTTGGTTGATGTCCGTGCTGCTAATCGTAAACCTGAATCACCCCAATATCTTGAAATGTGAACGCTGTATTTTGTTGCTACCAGGGGCGTAACTAGAGGTTTGAGCCAGGTGGTAAACTTCGCTGAAGGAGGCCCAGTTTCCACCCGTAGGGGCCCACCCACCAACCAACACTCAGAAAAACAGTTGAGAAATGATAGTGAATCTTGATGTGGTTGTCTATACTAAAACCCCAAAACACTCTTCTGAAAACCAAAAGAATACTAAATACCGAAAAATAAGCTAAGTGGGGGCCCGTTTTTACATTTGGCTTGCCAGGGTAGCGGTTCGCACCCCTACCCCCCCGTCAATTATACGCTACTGGTTACTAGTGCAGTCTTGCCAGCCGACGGGTTTGAATAACCTCGGAAATCGAAATGTTCAAAAAGAGAAGGTTGCGGTCTGAAATAAACCAACTACAGCAGTTTTTCTGCCTTTTTTGATGATATCGTGTCGCAATTTTACCGGAGTAAAGAAAATAAATTATCCTCTCTTTGTACTCCCGTCGGAATGTCACGAGTGGTCTGCGGGCGCCAATCTGCACCGTAGACTCCGCGGCTGCTTTCGCAGTGAATGCTGAACTGGTGGCGAGTCAGTGGCAGCACCGTGCGTGAAGCTTTCCCTTGCACCCATCGATTAACGCCAAGTGTTAAGGCTGAGCAGTCCGCAAGTACAGTTTGTCAAGTCTTCGGTTTGACCCGACCATGAATCGAAACCAGCTCCCGTGCTGTGCGCTCTATCCGCGAAGTATCACATAGCCGGTCGTACCGCTTTATTGGAGTAAATTGTGTTAATTTAAAAAATAATGAAAATCCCGAGTTCCGCATACTGTGCCTGCCGTACATCCAACCCTGTCTGGGTTCTGAAGTTTGATTCCATTCAGCTCGCAAGAACAGTGAATCTACGTGAACGAGAGCAATTTTAGCCAGCTGTGCTGCACGCTTGCTTGCTCTTGGCGTCCATTTCGCACGCTCCAGCGTTTCATGGCTTTTTTTTATGAAAGATTACCTCCACATTTTTATAACGAAGTGATTCCCGCACCCGCTATATACAGCAAACTAATTCCCACTATAATTATGTATTATGGTGTCATATATGTGTGATGTCAAGGATTTCAAAGATTCCCAAGTGATTCCCTTGCAAACGTAAAGCGGTACTAGTTTTTCAGCCAACAAAATTTGTCTTTCTTCGCACCTTCTCGAACGTAAAAGCTCCCTTTCAGAACTGAGCTAGCAAACTTATTGATGCTTTCATACTGTACGTCAATTACATGAACGCACTTTTTCCGTTTTCTAGCTGCCACCCGCTTTTGTCAACATCGCTCAAAGCTTCGCTTCGCTTGCATTTGCATCGCACTCGTTAGAGCTGGAGCAGCGGTGGCACTGGTCCCGAACAGAGCATGTCAGATTTCGATTGTTACAACTGATTGTTCTCAGCAGAAACCCTTTTTATAGCCTTCTTGTGCTTTTTCGCAAAGGTTCTTGCTAAGCTCGGAGAGTTCAGCCAAGCCATCGAAACATTGAAGAAAGCGAACAATTTGGATCCGGAAGATAGAGCTATCCAGGTAGTGCTGACTTTTTTAACAGAGTTTATATCAGGGTTGCGGAATCGGAGCCGCAAGGAGTCGGGTGTTTTTGGCTGGAGTCGGAGTCGGATTTTTTTGTCTGACTCCGACTCAGGATGTCCAATTGGATCATTTTTTACATCACACTCTTAAATAGGAAGTTCCTGTTGAAATGGTACAATTTCTTTTGAAACATGTTGAAACAAAGGTTTCTTGCTGTGTATCACGATTTCCATGACTTTGACAACCAAAAGTCATTCCCTTTATGTTAAGGAGTCGGAGTCGGACATTTTGGAAAGTCGGATTTGAGTCGGCTATTTTACCTCCGACTCCGCAACCTTGGTTTATATGCCTTCAGCTTGGCAAATGCGCGACGCAGGCGCACAGAACACCACGTTTCGATTGTAGCTTGACTGCCACGAATGCGTAGTTTTGGTTCTCGTTGTTGCGAAATACATGTTGCCAAGGCTTTTTTTGTTACCTTTAATGAGATCTGTCAACGTTTCGCTTTTAAGGTCAGCGCAAATTGAAAAACGAAACTAAGAGAGATCATCCCAATGATGGAGTATGTCGTTATAGATGGGAATCACCGTTTCATCGCGAGGTGCCAGCAACATTTCCGGACCCTTCAAAATATTTCTTTTTCGCGCACATTTTTGCTGTCAGGATACTTTCAGTTTGTTTTAGCAGCAGCATGCTGAGCTTCTATGCCAACTACAAGCATTGGAACATCGACACCATGCAAAGCGTTCATTGTCTCAAGAAAATATTTTGCTGCTAGTGTGAAAAAAACAACTTCAGAAGGCGAGCTTAAAATTTACACACGCAAGACTACTTTTTAAGCGTTGTGAGACACGAGCGCATTCGCGGCATAACGTTTTAACAAGGCCTGCTTTTTAAGACGGTGCTTAAGTTTTTCTGATTCTAACAGATTTCGCTGCAGAAAGTTTTCCCTTCATTGAATTTGATTTGCAGTCGGAACTTGCAAAATGCTCGAAGAAGCTGCAAGATCAGAAAGAGTCTCAGAAAAGAATGTACAAACGCATGTTTTGGGACAATCGAGATCCTGCCGAGACAGACAAGATCCCTCCTAACCGAACTTCTTCATGGGTAATGGAACAGCTACTTAATTACCAGTTTGTTTAATGTCTGCTCCCCAGTGCATTTTAATGTCAGGTTTTATTTAACGTGTTTTTTTCGTTGCCATTGTATCACGTCTAGCCGAGCAACAAGCCAAGCTCACCTTGTTATATTTTTCAGCTTCCGAGTCGCAGCGTTCTTCTTGGCAGCTCGCTGGTGGCCCTTGGGGCAGTCCTGATTGGCGCCTACTTCATGCACCGATGAAAGCCTGTTCCAAATTGCACAGGCTCGGTACGCTTCGTTGCGCTCCACCGGTTTCGCGCTGGACGTCACTTTCGATCGCGTGTTTCGCTCTTCAACCGCAATATGCACTGAGGCGAACAATTTTATGCTCAACTTAATACGTCGCAGTATTCAGTTGCATTCTTCCGCCTCATTCCAGTTGCAAAATGACTTACTTCACAACAGAAGCATGAATTCACCCGTGCTTGTCGCATATACTGGTAGTTCACAAAAAAATGCTGGAGATTTTAGACCGTCCATGTAGAAGTCGTTTGTTTTGGGCGCTGCAAGCGCGTATGCAAATCGCTATTTGCATCGTCTGACGGATTTTTCTGCGCAGCGCCGGTAAATACTGTTGCTGCACGCATCTTAAAATGTTTTGCCATACACGAGAGTGTACTATAAGCCAAGGGTATCATCAAGCATGTGCCCGGTAATAACCTTGTTTTTGTGGTAACTCGACGAAAAGCTGTCTGTTCTGTATGCGTGGACCTCCTCCCTAATCCGGTTGTGTTAATGGTAATATGTTTTCAAACTGTGATTCCCATGTACCAAGTGCATCGCGTGTTCGTTCAAGATTAATACATTGTTTCGTTTGTTGCTTTTCGACAGTTTTTAGCATTGTACGGACCAGAGAGAACGGTGGACAGTTTGAGAAGCGCTAGACCAGAGTGCAAAACTGAAGACAGGCTATTCGAAATTCCTGAACTTTACTTTAGAGCTGGAGGAAGGGCGTCCCGTACTCCCTTCCGGGAGGCTGGTGAAAAGGGTCCCCCAAAATCTGACTGAGGACCAGTGTTCCCTCTAAGGTGCGCAAATGCACGGTACCATCAGACCATTTGCGCAGTGAAATCTCATTCTTGCGCACTTGCAGCTTTCCAAACTTAATATGTTAATACAGTGGTTCTCAACCTTTTTTGAACCAGGCCCCACTTCTGTCTTCAAAAAAATCTCAGGCCTCACCAGAACTACTACATGTCAATCAAAAGTATTTGTTTTTTCTCCGTCGCTACATTGCTTGCTACATGATATGAGTTATAAATGCCCAAAGTTTACTGAAATTTATTGCGATACTCAATAATATTGTTAATGGGAGCTCTGCGCTTGATGCTGGTTACAAATCTGTTTGATTCGAGGTTCTAGTTTAGTCAGTTTCAGTCTCAAATCAACATCTTTGCAGTTTTCCAATTGATTTCTCTTAGCACGCAGCAATTCCACAACGCTAAACCCATTTTCGACCAAACAAGATGACGGAAATCTTATCAGTTTTTGCTTTGCCAAAGTACTCGAGCGAAGGTATTTCTTCTCGCATTCCTTGGTCAGCCACATCGTGGTTCCTTTGATCTTGAAAAGAGTCTTCACGGATTCATCTTGTTGTAACTCACATAATTCCTGTTGGCACTGCTCTGATACTGCAGATAAATCTACTAAAAGTGGTTAAGTCAACCAAGAAGGGAACTCCATTGCTTTCAAGTTATCAAATCTTTCATTGAAGTCATTGATCAGCATTACCATGTGTGCAGCGATAACTGTATTAGCCTATTTAATGACATCACATTCTTTTAACCAGGAAAATTAGACATAACTTTTTGACAAAATATTGCTTCCGCACAAACTGAGAAATGTCGCGAATGTCTGCGCTTCTGCATCGCAAAGTGTTTCATTGGCTCCTTGGAGCTTCAAAGAACAAACGTTCTCAAAAAAGTAGCCCACATAAGCTGTGCCATCTGTGGTCACCAGGAGAATCATTTCAGATTTATCCTTCAGAAACTCACTGAGTGGTTTCAAACAGTTCCATAAATCTTTTACGGCAGTTTCTCTTTAAAAGCCACCTTACGTCAGTGCGGAGGAACAATCTCCTATGATCAGCAGCGGAACTGACAGGGGCAGGGGCGCAAACCGTCCACCCTGGCAAGATAAATCTACTTAGCTTATATTTCGGTATTCAGTGGGCCCCCACTTGCCTTATATTTTGGTGTTTAGTTTTCTTTTGGTTTTCAGTAGATTTATATATTTTTTCGTTTTTTGGAAGTTTTTCGGAGAGTTTTCCGCTGATTTTGGGTTTAGTATAAATATCCATTTCTCAATTTTTTGCAGAGTGTTGGCTGGTGGGCCCACTTCAGCTAAGATTTCCTCTGGCTCAAATCTCCAGTTACGCCATAGCTTATGATCTGCAGACAAGGTCTCACTAAACTTCTGGAACAGACGTTCTGTTTTGGCATTTGCTTTGATAAAATTGATACATTTGATCACAGAATATAGTATTTCGTTCAGTTTAGGAGCAACATTGTCTGCAACTAAATTTTCCCTGTGGATAACACAACGCACAACTAATATGCTTGGATTGTCGTCCTGTAGGAGTAAACAAGTGAACCAGCTTTATATCTACCAACCAGTTTGGTTGTGAGCAAGTGCATTTTCATTTTGTATTCCCACCAAAATTGGTTCATGATATCTTCAACCTCCACGCCCCACGTTGAGGACCACTGTGTTAATATATCGTATAGCCCTTTCACTGCTTGTGTGTTTGCATGGTTGCGCAATGGCATGCTCACTTAAACATTTGCTCAGTGTAAAGTTTTCTTAGAGGGAACACTGCTGAGGACCTTTGTTACGGCATTAGACACACCAGAACTGATAGCACACATATTCCTTTTCAACATTCGTATTTATCAAATACGTCAAAGACATTGATCTTCCCACGACCCATAGCTTCCTGGTATTTGAGCCAACTATTGCGAAATGCTTTTTGGATAGCTTCGTTGTCAGCATTTGCCTTGGCAAGCTGGCAGTTGTGTAAGTAACGTTGCTGAATCCACGTTGATTCTAAGCATTTTTAGTATAGTCTAGTAANAAATCATTCAGGAAAATTAAGTTGTAGACCAGTGGCGTAACTAGAGGTTTCAGCCAGGTTGGGAAACGTAGCCGAAGAACACCCACTGGCCACCGTAGGGGGCCCACTNGCCAACACTCGGAAAAATGAGAATTGAAAGTGTAGCCGGGTGTGGATTTCTATACTAAAACCCGAAATCACCGGAAAACAGTCAAAAAAACGTCCGAAAAAAACAACAACCAACTAAAAATCGAAAGATTACTAAATACCGAAATGCAAGCTAAATGGGGGCCCGGTTTGTACATTTAACTTGGCAAGGTGGAGGTTCGCACCCTTGTATCCCCTTCAGTTACGCCAGTGTTGTGTCATCTCACTACAAGAATAAGGTATACTATACAATCATCTAAAATCGTATTCGTAGCCCGCTCCTGTATTATCCGGCATATCTTGCATCAGAGTTATCCAATGAAAACCCAACACTTTGCACCAATGAGATATCCAGATATTTAACCAATAAAACTGTACGCCAAACTGTGGGCCGGTCAGCACTTATTATTCGGCCGTGTGTTATGTAAGAGCTAAAGTGTTGCGCGGGTTACGTGGGATGAAACATATGCTACTCCAATAGCTGTTGTTTGACGTTAACAAGGCATTGCTGTTGTCATTATATGATTTTTGGCAGTAGCATAGCATTGTTATGTTACAGATAACTGAATACAACGTAAGTTTGAAATGGGGCCTTCAAAAATAAGCACGGCCGTTTTATTACGACTGAAAGGGGGCTTGGGGTCATCATAACGAGTGTGCCGATCCCTGCTGTACGATATACTGTTGAACGGAGCTTCAGCAAGTTGAAGTTAATCGAAACGTTTCACAGATCAACTATGACTGATGAAAGACCAAGAGTGTAGTGGGGTGGGAACGCATTCCCACACCCTTTGCACTAAAGTAACGTTACTCGAAGATTTAGATTTTTCATTTCAATTTCTACGTGTAGCGGTTTGCGAGAACTAAAGGAGCTCTTTGCATGTGAGGGCATCTGAGCAATATTTGGTGTTAAGAGTTCGGCTTCAACCTAAATCAGGGGTGTAGTGGGGTGGAGCGGCGTTCCCACACCTCTTTTTGGCACTACACCCCTGTGAAAAACTAGCAAATCTGGCAATGGTATCCATTGAAAGTCAAACTGCAAAAACATTAGATATGACTGAGTTGACAAAATCATTTGCAACTTTAAAAACTTGCAAAAACTCATTTTCTTGGCTTGAAATATAGCACAAGCTAAGTCTGTCCGCTTTATATGTTGTGTTGATGCTGCAGAAGCATGCTTTTATAAACATTTGCTAAAATTATTCGACGTTTTTGTTTATATAAATATTACGTGCTAAGTGCAGTGGTGGGTTTAAAAGGATGCGAGCGAGGCACTTGTCTCGCCTCCCCCTGTTCAGAGCCCCCTCGAGGTGTTTCGCGAGTAAATTTTCCTCAGATTTGGTGAAAAACTTATTATGTAGTACATGCATATAATATACTCCTAAGGAGATCAAAAATAAGTAGGCCTACTCTGCTTTTAAAAAGGGGGCCCAACAGCAACTGTAATATGTAAGTAGGCCTACTTCGCTTTGAAAGGGCCCCCAATAGCAACTGCAATGTGTAAGTAGCCTACTCTGCTTTCAAAAGAGCCTCCACAGCAACTGTAATGTACTGTACTCTGCTTTCAAAAGGGTCCCCAGCAACAACCATAATGTGCAAATACTCTGCTTTTAAAGGGGCCACCAACCAGTATTTTAATGTGTAAGTATCCTACTCTGCTTTCAAAGGGCCCCCACCAGCATCTCTGATGTGTAAATAACGAAAAGCTTCAAACCAACTTAATACCTTAAAAAACTGTGGGTTAAAATTTGTTCCAAAAATTTCTGAAAATACTCTATCAAGTAAGAGCAAAAATTTATACCAAATGATAATTTCTTTTCAGTGTCAGAGAATGAAGCTTATAATATTGTGTGGACGACTGTGAAAAAGGTGTCCCTGCTTCAAGAGCGTATGTAATGCATATGAAATTCCAAAAGTTTTTTTGTGTTCAAACATATACCTGTTTTGTACTCCATTTAGCTGTATCAAATTCAATTTGCCTTTTTGATTAAGTCTGTTGTAAATTGCAGTCTAATATTCTTTGTTTAATACTGCATTTTTTAGTCAATGAACACTGGCAAATTTTTACAAACCAGTGCAGACCTCGCCAAGAATTTATCGCCAAATTTGCTGGGGAAACCAACACTAAACCTAACCACTATTCGAAACTTTATCACTAAAACTACAGTAGCTCTCCCCCCTATCCTAACTAGTAACCATAACCCCTAATGCGGTATAGAGAAGTGCGTAACACCGCGGTAGAAGTCGCCAATGGTTAAATGCGGTAAAATTCGCCAAATGCGTAACGATTGTGAAAATTTACCTTAACACTTCATTTAGTGTTTTGAGGAGCCCTTGTAAGTAAATTTTAGTTTGACATTTCATTGCAACAGGATTTTGTATAACTATTTTTTAAATTGATTATGCACTGTCAACAAAGAGTCTATGCTGATATTGAAAGCCCTCTACCAGTAAATCGCATTTTAAAGTGAAGTCAAATCACAAAAACTTTATCTACAAAATGTAAATAATTATGAATTATATCTGGGTGGTTTAATAGTTCTCAATGATAATTTTATGCTGGCTGATGTTACAATCGCTTTGTTTTATTGGTACTATTGTTTTGTGTTTAATGTTGCTGAATTTTTGAAACTTTATTGTGGTGAACAATTACTAGTTTTTATGATTATAATCTTTGTTATTCATAGCCTTGTCCCCGTCCTAGACTTGATCAAAAGATCTTATCACGGTTGGCTGAGTATGATGGCGTCATCAAAGGGGCCCCCTGTTCAGCCTTGCCTCGGGCCCCCTACTTCAAGTTCACCATTGGTTAATTGCGATATATTGGGGGTCCTAAAGTCCAGGCTCGGAGGGGCCCCAACCGCCCAGCACCGGCCCTGCTAGGCAGCGTGTTAACCTCCTCTGATTATGTGCCAAACGAGATCCTTTGGCGCATCAACCTGGCAACGATCTCTGTCGGTTTCTAACTCGACTGC